>Ga0123353_10004359_pt1 | contig 18211 bp, 13 predicted proteins | sample TergutLab28metaG_3_FD_92763 | JGI IMG/M metagenome (GOLD analysis project Ga0123353, IMG submission 92763) | Labiotermes labralis P3 segment gut microbial communities from Petit-Saut dam, French Guiana - Lab288 P3 | ecosystem: Host-associated > Arthropoda: Insects > Digestive system > Gut ... | reverse complement strand
GTGCATGGTTAGAACGGAGTTGCACAGGGCGGGACAGACAAAAAAATATCGGACTTGCTCGGCCCGACATTTCTTTTTACTGTGGTTGTGGTTTCTTGGTTTGGTATATGGTTTTCGGGATATCACCTGAAGAGTTTTCGCTGTATGTCAACGAGCATTATCACTGGGATGACTCCTGCATACGCAGGTACGCCGTGCGGCGGCGAACGCCGATCTGTTCGCGCTGCGCTTCGGCGGCGCGGATCATTCATAGGCATCACGCTAATCCGCTGCAAGAAGCATTGCGCATCATGCTGCACAAAACAGAAAAAATCACATATCTAATTTTTGCTTGCATTCTGCTGTGCTTCTAATTGCGGATTCGTATCACGCGATCTCCCGCATATGCACGCCGGCGAGGCTGCGATCATTATTTTTTCCAGACGTGTGTCCAAGCCGTCAAAGACCGCCAGGCCTTCGTTGTTCACCGGCAGGCCAATCAGGTATTTTATTACCTCCAGGGCCTGCATGGCCCCCAAAACGCCCGCGGTGGCACCAACCACGCCGAACTGTTTTCCCTGTTCGCCTTTTTGTATTCCATTGGGAAACAGGCAGCGCAGGCAGGGGCCCTTTCCGGGCGTTACCGTCATCATCTGCCCGTAAAACTCCCCTATCCCGGCATGGACAAAGGGCTTGCCCGCCATGACGCAGGCGTCGTTGAGAACAAAGCGGGCCTCATAGGTATCCAGGCAATCCACCGCGATATCGTAGGCGGGCAGAGCCGCAGCGGCCAGTTCCGCATCCAGGAAGCAATCATATCGCGTAACCTTCAGCCGGGGATTCAAAGCCAGCAGGCGCTTCTGGGCCATCGCGGCCTTTGGCTTGCCCAAGTCCTCCATGGTGTATAGCAATTGCCGGTTCAGATTGGAAAGAGAGACCGTGTCCCCGTCGCAGAGCCCCAGATGCCCTATGCCCATGGCAGCCAAGTAATAGAGCACCGGCGCGCCCAGGCCGCCGCAGCCCGCCACAAACACGGAGGCCTCCGTAAGCCTGCGCTGCCCCGCCTCGCCGATTTCCTTCATCATGATTTGGCGGGAATAGAGCTCCCGCGTCGCGTTGTCTATCTGCATAGTCAACCCTTTCGCATCTCGTCCAGTTTTACCGCGCGCTCGTAGGCGCGGCGCAAGAATTCCTCCGCCGTCAATTCCGGATAAACGCCGCCCATCTCCAGCGTTGTCGGCCCCTTGTAGCCAAACGCCTCAATTTGGCGCATGAGCGCCGGCCAGTCAATGTTGCCGTCAAATGGCAGGAGATGCTGGTCCCTCGAGCCGTCGTTGTCATGCAGATGCAGCGCCATCAGCCTGTGGCCGAACCGCCGCAGCATCTCCTTGCCTGTCCCGTTGGAGTGCACGGTGTTGCCGTGGCCGCTGTCATAGCACATGCCGAACTGCGGCGAATCGAACATCGCGAGGACTTCCATCACCCTTTTGTTTTTCACCGGATCGCATTGATTTTCCACCGCGATATTCACCCCAAGCCGCTGCGCCATGTCTATCATCCGCCGCAGGCGGGCGACGCTCACATCGCTCATAGGCGGCAGGTACCCGCCACCGCAGCCCACGTGCATCACAAACGTTGGAATATCGCACTGCGCGCATTCGCCGATGAGCTCGAGGTAATACCCGTACATGGCCGCGCCCGCCTGGGTGTCCTCCCAGAAATCGCTCGAATTGCCTGTCTCGGCGTGAATGCTATCGATGTACAGCCCCATCGCGCGGATCATCGCGGGCTGGGCGAGGTAGTCGTCCATGCCCTCCTCGTTCCACCAGGCGTACACGCCGTCGAAGCCCGCTTGCTTAATCAAACGATAGCGCTTCTCAAAGGAAACCTCTTTGCAGCCGTACCAATCGCCGCCATAGCAAACCATACCAGTCAACTCCTTTTTTAGTAATTCTGTAATTCGCGCTCCAAAATATCCATATCATTCACATCAATGTAGAAAGACACAGCCGCTCGCCGACGATCTTACGAAAATAACGCACGGGGAAACCTCGAAATCTGGGTCTTGACCAAACGGCCGGTGATGTGCTATAATATGATTTATTATAATTATACAGGTTGATCCCACGACAGTCAAGCATATCTTTAGCAGAGAGGGGCGTTCGATCTGAAAAAGCTGGCAGCCGATTCCTCCAAATGTACAGGCTGTGGGAATTGTGAAAAAGTGTGCTCCGGGGCCTGGTACAAAATGGAGGACAAAGAGAAGAGCGCTATTCGCGTCAGCGCCGACGGGCAGGGCGGTTTTCGCATCACCATCTGCGACCAGTGCGGTGACTGCATCAACATGTGCTCGCGTTTGGCGCTGAAAAGAGCCGCCAATGGCGTGGTACGCCTGGACAGGAAAAGCTGCGTAGGCTGCCTTGTCTGCGTGGGCGAGTGCACACGCGGGGTTATGCGCTATCACGACGAGCTGCCCGTGCCATTTAAGTGCGTGGCCTGCGGCCTTTGCGCAACGCAATGTCCTAACGGAGCATTGCGTCTGGCAAGTCCATGCGGGGCGTTAAAAATAGTGGAGGGTTGAAGTCTTGAAGGCGAAGCGTGAAGTATTGGCAACATATTCGTATGAAGAAAGCACGATAGAGCGCGGTTATAACAACCGAAGCCTGTATATCAGCGTGGGCGGGAACTACGACACCGGCGCGCAGGACCCCCTGGTCCGCCGGGCGGACGGCGCGCGTCAAACCGTGATCGGCGAAAAGGCTGTCACGGACTTTATGAAAGAGAAGTTCGTGGGCGGCAAGGGCTTCGATCTCTATCACCTGTGGAAAGCCGTCCAGCCCGATACCCGCTGGAACGCGCCTGAAAATGACATCGTGATCTCCCCGGGACCGCTTGCCGGGATTACGCAGTACCCGGGCGCGGGCAAATCCCTGGTCTGCTGCGTTTCGGCCGTTACGAACCTGCCCATAGACAGCAATGTGGGCGGCCATTTCGGGCCTTTTCTCAAATTCGCCGGCTTCGATATCCTGGAGCTGCAGGGCAAATCCGAGGAAGAGATTATTATCTTTATAGACGGCAACGCCCATACAATCAGCATAGAGACCGCGTCCGATGGAAGTAGCGGCCAATCCTTGGCCGCTAACGGCCAATCCTTGGCCACGGACAGCCATATTCTTTGCGAACAGCTCTATGAAATGTACGCCGAAAATCAAGAGGATAAACAGAATATTTCGATTATCTCCAGCGGACGGGCCGCCGAAAACGCTCTGATTGGCATGCTGAACTTCTCCTTCTGGGATAAGCGCCGGGGCTGTGTGCGCCTGAAGCAGGCCGGGCGCGGCGGCATCGGGACTGTGTTCCGCCACAAGCGAATCAAAGCCGTGGTCATACGCTATCGCGGCGTGCACGGCGGCCTCAACCATCCGGCCAACAAAAGCCTTTTGAACGCCGCGGGCGTGCGCATGCACAGGGAAATCGCGCAAAACGATCACCTGCAAAACAATATGCGCAAAATCGGCACGGCCAGCATCATCGACGTGATGGACCGCTACGATCTGCTGCCCGTGCATAATTACCAGTACGGCAGCCACCCGGGTACGGCGAAGATTTCTTCGAAGGTCTTCATTGAAAAGTACGTGACGCAAAACGTGCCGGACGGCTGCTGGCACGGCTGCTCCTTAAGCTGCGCGAAGGCGGTGGACAACTTCGAGCTGCGCACCGGCCCCTACAAGGGCAACAGGGTCTGCGTGGACGGCCCGGAATATGAGAACGCCGCAGCTCTGGGCTCCAATGTGGGCTGCTTCGATCCGCACTGGGTGTTGGAGGGCAACTTCTACTGCGACACGTACGGCCTCGACACAATTTCGATGGGCACCATGACGGCCTTCGCGATGGAGTGTTTTGAGCGCGGATTCATCGGTCTTGACGACACGCAGGGCCTGGAGCTACGCTGGGGCAACGGCGAGGCCGTATTGGAGCTCATGCATCAGATGGCGGAAGGCCGGGGCTTCGGCATGATCGTGGGCAAGGGGGTACGCCAGATGAAGCGCATTTTCGCCGAACGCTTCCATCTGACCCCGCAGCAAATCAAGGACATGGAAGACTTCGGCATGGAAAACAAGGGCCTGGAGTATTCCGAGTATATGATGAAGGAATCCCTGGCGCAGCAGGCGGGTTACGCCCTGTGCAACAAAGGCCCGCAGCACGACGAGGCCTGGCTGATCTTCATGGACATGGTGAACAACCAGATCCCCACCATGGAGGACAAGGCGGAGGCCCTGCATTGGTTTCCCATGTTCCGCACCTGGTTCAGCCTGTTGGGGCTGTGCAAGCTGCCCTGGATCGATATCGTCCCGCCGGACAACAAATACCAAACGGAACCCCACAAGATCCCCGGGCATATACAGAATTATATTGATATTTACGAGGGCGTGTTGGGGGAGCGGCACACGGAGGCCTCCATCGTGCGGCAGAGCGAGCGCGTCTACACCTTCCAGCGCATCTTCATCCTGCGCATGGGCAGCGGTCAGCGAAAGCACGACGCCCCGCCGGCCCGCTCCATCGGTCCCATCACCGCGGTTGAGTATCTCTCGCGGGAAGAGCGCTACGATAAGCAGCTGAAAGAGCAAATTCACATCGACCCGGCGGGAAAGAGCACAGAGGAAAAAATCGAAATTCTCATGAAGCACCGCTATGAGCAATACTGGCGGCTGGTGGACGCGGCATACGCACGCCGCGGCTGGACGCCCAATGGCATACCGAAGCTGGAAAAGCTGAAGGAAATCGGCATGGATCTGCCGGAACTCATCAAAGTTGTGCGCCCTTATTTAATGGAAGAAGGATATTGGCCTGATGAAACCAACGATTAAACTGAACCACCGGAAAGTTCCCTGGCGTGAGGGCGCGACCGTGAGCACCTTGATGGCGGAGAACCATTTCGATCACAGCTATATCATCGTGAAGGTCAACGGGGCGGTTATCGAAGAAGAGGCTTGGAAAAAAACCGCCGTTGCCGCCGGAGACAAAGTCGAGATGATCCACGTGTTCGGCGGCGGCTAACCCTTCCCAAGGTAAAAGGATGCCCCGGCGATGCTGCCGGGGCCCTTTCGTTTTCCGCGGGAGAAAGAAGATGTTTATTATTACTTATTTCATCCAGATCCAGCCGAAGAAGAAGATGCGCAGAATCCATTGCAGCCAGGCAGGCAGCTTTTGCCACCACTTCAATGAGGCGCCGCCGTTGTTGTTGCCGCCGTCATCGCCGCCGTCGCCGCCTTGCTCGTTACCGTCGCCCACGACGACGGCAAACTCCGCCGTGACGGTGGTGGACGTATCAAGCTCAATCGTGCCGGTGATCATCGCTTTGCCGTTCACGAGTGTTTGCACAAGGCCGGTGCTGTCCACCGTGGCAACCTTGGTGTTGTCAGAGCTCCAGTCCACGTCCCCGTTGGCGGCGCCTTCCGCGATCATGTCCGCCGCCAGCTGGAGCTGTGCGTTTGCCTCCACGACGGCTGTCGGCTGCTCGAACGAAATCTTCACGCCGCCCGTTGTCGATTCCACCCTGCAGTAGGCCGTATAGGGGTCGTTCCGGGTGGTTGCGGTGACATAGACGTCGTTCCCCTCATTGACGACCTTCACCTTGCGGATGTGGCCGCCCTGGCCATCGTCTTCGAGTACGAGCACGTTGTCCGGATCGGGATCGGGGTTGGTTCCCCACGCCAGGGTCTTGTCGGTGGCGTTGCCCGGCAGGATGTTGGCTTCCAGCCAGTAGTAGCGCCTGGCGTCGGGGGGGTTGTTCAGCCAGTCGTGCAGGGTGAAGTATACGCCCGTGACCAGGACCGGTTTGAAAATCGCGTAGAGGGTCACATCCGTGGTGCCCATATTCAGCGAAGTCAACGCAGCCGTCGCGTCGTCCTCCTCGGCCCAGCCCACGAAAACCCAGCCGGCTTTTGCCGCGGTGGGGGTCAGGTCGATCGCGCGGCCCTCCAATACGGTGTCGGTGGACTTCGTCGCGCTCTGGCCGCCATTGGTCCAATAGTCATAAGTGACGGTGTGGGTGCGCGTGTTCAGGCGCGCCACCAGCGTGGTGTTCCGGGCAATCCTGATGAGCTCCCCCGCGTCGTAATCGTCCAGGCTGATGTTGTCGGTCCAGCCCTCGAAGTCGTACTGCGGATGGTCATATCCGGGCAGGGTGAACGCCGGGTCGGCGGTTTCCGCGATGTCGAAGCTGTTCACGCGCTGCTCGCCCGTCTCCCGCATATCCTCCTGGAGTACGCCGCCGACCTTGTAGTCAAGGGTCAATTCCCTGCCGTAAAGGCCGTAGATAAAGGTGTCCCCGGTGATGGTGAAGGGCCCGTCCATGGGTACGGCGTCCGCCGCGGTGGCGGTCGTCCAGCCCGCGGCGGTCCAGCCGTCGCGGTCGTTCTGCGCGGGCGCCGCGATGCTGACCGAGCCCTGGAGCTCGGGGATGGTCACCTGCTGGGTGCGGGTGGTTTGGGTTGTGCCGTCATAGTCCACAAAGGTAACGGTCGCCTCCGTGGTGTTCTCCTGCCACACGGCGTAGAGCTGCGCGGGGAACATGGCAGAGTAATGCGCATATATGTTGGTGCCGGCAGGATATTGCGGCGAGGTTGCGCTGGGGCCTCCGGCCCAGCCGAGGAGCGTATACCCCGGCCTTGTCAGCGGCGGCGGGGAAATGAGGAAACTGGGCGTTCTGTATGTGAAAGTCCCGCCATAAGAGGATGGCCCCGGGGCGCCGGCGTAGTTGGGGTAGAATGCGACCATGAACTGCCATGCGGCGTAAAGCGTCAAGGGTGCGTTGACGGTATAGGTCGCGCCGGGTTGGTATTGCACTGCCGGGCTTTGATCGGTGGTCCATCCCGCAAATTGATAGCCATAGGGGTGGATCGGTCGGACAGTGCTCAGCTGCAGCGGCACATCGGAGAGCTTTTGCTGCGAGATGGGTGCCGGGCCATAGCCGCCGAAGGTATCATAGGACACGCTACCGACGACAATCGGCTCCCAGACGGCAAAGAGCTGCGTACCCAAACCGCCGACAGAATTACCAAAATTTATACCATCAGCGGTTAAACCACCACCCGGCCCTATATACACAGGGTTCCCGGTCCCTTGGTATAACGACCAGCCGCGGAAGTTGTAGCCCGTGCGGGCGGGGATGAAACCGATGCCGATTGGCGCACCTTGTGTTTTTTGCATCGTGTAATAGCGGTTTGTGCCGTCGTTGTAGTTGAGATAGACGTTATACCGCCACATGGCATAGAGCGTTGTGCTTGCGTTATCGCGGTATGCGCTGCCATACGGGAATTCCGGCGAGGATACGCCCGAGCTGTAGCGCGACCACCCGAGGAATGTGTAGCCGTTGCGCGTATACGGTATTTGCCTGATACCCATGCCCACATTGTAGTATTTGGTCAGATAGGAAGGCCCGTTCAGCGAGCCGCCGTTGGCGTTGAAGTTGACGGAATACTTGGATGGGTTGCTGCCGGAGGCCCACACGGCGTAAAGTGTCATGTTGGAGTTGTAGTAGTTGTAGGGAACCAAGTCATTGCCCTGGAAATCCGCGACCATGTTGCTTGGCGGGCTTGACCAGGAGTAACTTGTGAGGGACCAACCGACAAATGTGCGCGGGAGGAAGATGTTTGGCCATGTCGGCTTTGCCGTGGTGATTCTCAAATCTGAGACATCGCTCTTGGTCTGCGGGGAAGGCGGGTTCGAGCCGCCGTTGACGTTGTAGGTGTAGGTGAAATCGGCGGCCTGCGCGGTGATCGCGCCCAGGGGGGCCAGCAGCCCCACCACCAGCATCACGGACAGGAGAATCGCGAGCAATCGTTTGGTTTTCATAAGTTTCTTTCCTTTCTGTTGCGCTTTTTTGCGCTTTCACCCTCTTAGACAACGCAGCGCGGCGAAAGCGGTTAAGTTTTTCAAAAAATTTAAAAATATTTTTCGCGGGTCAGCTCCACTGGGCCGTATAGGCCGCCGAAAGCGGTTTGACATTGGCCCCGGCGGCGTGGACGTCGCCCTTGTCGCCCAGCCAGTGCACGAAGGCCGCGCCTGCCTTCGTGGGCGCGGCGGGCATGGTGATGTTCGGCGTGTAGACATTGACCCTGGCCGCCGGATTGCTGATATACCAGAACGTGGTGTTCACGCCCGGCACGGGCGTCCCGCCGTCCGGGTTGAACGTGACGGCGGCATCCCGCCGGTAGACGCCGTAGTAGTCGGTGTCGTCCATCACACCGAGCGCCTGTCCAGCGGCGGCGGCGATGACCGGCGCGGCGGCGTTGCTGCGGCTGCCGGACCAGCCCACGGGCGTCCAGCCGTTGACCGGGCGCAGGGCAGGCGCGGCCATCGCGGCGGGGGCGGTGTTGTATCGTATCAGATCGCGGCTGTCCATCCCATAGGAAAACGAGGTATAGGCGTAGGGATCGACGCCCGCATACGTGTAATCGTGAAAGGTGGCGGTAACCCGCCTGCTTGTCGTGGTTGTGGTTGTCGTCGTGGTCGTGGTCGTGGTGGTTGTCGTTGTCGCGGCGGAGGTCTTCACGGTTGTCGTCGTGGCGGAGGTCTTCGCGGTTGTCGTGGTTGCCGCCGTGGTTGTGGTTTTGACGATTGCCGTTGTGGTTGTATTGACGGTTTGTGCCGTTGACGCGGCAGTCTGCTTGTCTGTTGCCGGGGCCGTCACGGCAGGCGCGGTCTGTGCCGGCGCGGTGACCGTACGTGCCGTGCCCTGGGTGACCGGCGCGGTGAAGCCGTCCGGCTGGGTAAAGGCGTAGGATTCACCCATACCGGTGACAGCCGGCAGGGCGGGCAGGTTGAGCGCGAACGCATCCCCGGCGGCTGCGGGCAGGGCCGCGTGTGCGTCCCCGGGCGCCATGGCAGTTGCGGCCGCGCCATCCGCACGGGGCCTGCGCGGGAGCCTTACCGCGATCAGGACCCCGCCCACGACGATTACCAGCGCCGCGATCCCCGCGACGATTTTCGGCCACGCCAGCGCAGCCGGCGTTGACAGCGTCGTTGCCGTTGTTCCCACAGTAGAGGCTGCCGCCGCGGTTGACGCCACAGCAGCGGCGCCGCCCGCCGCAGACTGGCCGCCCAAAATCAGGGGCGGCAGTCTGCCCGAGCGGTCCGCGCGGATATGCCGCAGCAGCCAAATCAGCAGCGGAATCGGCGCCGCGCCGTACAGCTTCGTGCCGCGGCGCTCCAGATCCTCCACGCCGTCGCTGATCTTGCGCCTGGCATAGCGCAGGCGGCTTCTCACGGTTTCGTAGGGGAGCTCCAGGGCCGCGGCGATCTCGTGCAGATCAAGATCGTTGTAGTAGTGCATGAGCACGCAAAGGCGCTGGTCCTGCGGCAGGTCGTCTACGATTTCCATGATCAGCCGCCGGGTCTCGTCGGTATCCATGGCCGCGTCGGGCACATAGCCGTTGTCCTTTTCCGGCTGCCATTCGAGGGGGTCGCCGTCCTCGCCCGTCGGCTGGAACAGCTGGGGCCTTTGTTTTTTCACAAAGTTCTTGGCGGTGTTGCCCACGATTTGATTCAGCCACGCGCCGAATACGGCGGGGTTCCCGAGCGTGGCAAGTTTGCTCCAGGCCTTGAGATAGCTGTCCTGGAGGATATCCAGCGCGTTGTCCTCATTCTTTGTGATGGAAAACGCGACATAGTAGGCCCTGTCCCGCGTCAGACGGTAGAGCTCCTCGAACGCGCTTTCGTCGCCGCCGGCAGCCTTTTGCGCAAGCTGCGCATACTGCGCCGGCAATTGCCCTTCCTCATGTACCGCTGCCATGTTCGCACCTACCCCTGTCAGATTGCTTTATCCAGGCGATGATGGGCGAATCCGCCCTGTCCGGAGGAAATTTGCGCTGCCGCGCGCCTTCCTCCAACGCCGCCTGGATCAGTTGGTCAAGCATCGTTATCACCATCCCTTACACCCCTATAGACAGCGCAAGCGATGGAAAGCGGTTAACATCCCGAAAAAAACTTTCAAATCCAGTATAATGCAAATGGCGGCAAAAGACAAGAACTTTTTCTTAAGGCAAAGCCCTGTTCCCCTTGCATTTTTCCATGCGACCGTTTATAATTTACATGAAAAATATTTTTAAATTTTAAAAAACATATATCCCGGCCATAGCTCCGATCGTCTTAAGGAGAGAAGGGAGTGATGGCATGCTGCTGGACGCCATGATCCGCGCCGCCGTGCGCGAGGCCGCGCTCGCAAGGCGCTTCCCCGCGCACAGGGACGGCCTGGCACTGTTGCGGCAGGAAATCAAGAAAGAGGAGGAGCGGCGCAATGGATAACGAGCAAATTGCCCTGCTGGCGCAAAAGGCTGCCGTGGGCGACACAGACGCCTTCAACGAGCTCTACCGCCTGACGCGGGACCGGGCCTATTTCGTGGCGCTTTCCATCACGAAAAACGAGGACGACGCCATGGACATGCTGCAGGAGGCCTATCTGAAGGCCTGGCAGAAGCGAGGTTCCCTCAAGCAGCCGGAGCGCTTCGTCAGCTGGTTCAACCAGATCGTCGCCAATACGGCCAGGGACTTCCTCAGGGCCCGCAAGCCCCTGCTGTTCGCGGAAACAGAGGGCGGGGAGGCCGGCCTGCTGGACTGGCAGCCGGAATTGGAAGCCGGCTATATCCCCCACGCCGCCATGGATACCGCCGAAACCCGGCGGCTCATCCTGGAGATCGTGGACGCCCTGCCCGAGGATCTGCGCCTGGTGACGCTGCTGCATTACTACGACGACATGCCCCTGGCGGACATCGCCGCTTCGCTGGAACTGCCCATGTCCACCGTGAAAGCCCGCCTGCGTTACGCCCGGGCAAAAATCAGCAGGGGCGTGGAGGACCTGGAAAAGCGCGGCACGAAGCTTTACGGCGCTGCGCCCATCCCGCTGGCGCTCTGGTTCCTGAAGCACGCCGCCGCCGAAAGCACTACGAAGTTCCCGCCTGTCATATTGGGCGGCGCGGCGGCGGGCAGCGTTGTCGCGGGTGCCACGATAGCGGGCATCGCCGTGCCGAAACTCGTCGCGGGCGTCGCCGCCGCCGTTATTCTTGCAGGCGCAGTGACAACCAGCACGGTACTGGCCCGGCACGCGAAACAGCCGATTGAACCCGCGGGCATCGCCGAAACCGGGGAATACGCCAACGCCGCCGAAAATCTTCTCTTCCCCCTGCCCGCCTGGCCCGAAGCCGCGCCGCCCGAAGCGGCAGGCGAACCTCAATTGAACATGGCGGAAATGGGCGCGGTTGTCCCCACGGCCACTACAAGTCCGGTCAAGCCTCCCGTTGACGACGCGGTTTCCCCGCCCAAAACGCCGCAGCAGCCGGACAAACCGCAGCCGGTCACCGATCCACCAACCATAATAACGCTGGTCCACGATGTACTCGTGACCTATGACTATGCGCAGAACGGCGGAACTTCGGCCACAACAAGCAAGGTTATGTCCCAGCAAGGCGCGGCGGCGGACCTTTCGCCCAAGGCGGTAAAGGCCGGTTGGGAGTTCGTCGGCTGGAACACGGACAAGAATGCCCGCACGGGCTTGTCCTCTTACACGATCAACGGCAACACAACGTTTTACGCCATTTTCAGCAAGCAGGTCTCCGATGTACTTGTGACCTATAACTACGCGCAAAACGGCGGCAACTCCGCGACAAAGACCAGCGCCAGTGTGCAAAGCAACTCGGCGGCAGACCTTACGCCCATGGCGGCAAAATCCGGCTGGGAATTCCTCGGCTGGAATACGGACAGGAACGCCCGTGCCGGAATGACATCTTGTATTGCCAACGGCAGCACGACGCTCTATGCCATCTTCCGCAAGCAGGTGACGGCCACCTTTGTCACTGTCAAGTATGTGAATCTCGGTTATTACTCCGAGGGTTCCAACGAACTACGCAGCGAGACAGTTTCCGCCTGGCGCTATAACAATGAAAACGCGGCAATTGTTTCGCCGGGACTTGAGACGCGTGTCATAAAATATTACAACAGCACTACTTTTGCGCCAATCGGCTGGGGGCTTGCCGGCGACGGGGCCGACGGCAGGGCTAGGTTCGCGCCCAGGGCTACGGTTTCTCTTGCCGAAAACGAAACCTTCTACGGCATATACGCGGGTGGTACGGAGTCCATTTTTTTTGTCAACGCTGAAAATACAGATGTTCATTACACTGTTCCCACAACCATAGTATATAACATGTCCAAATCCGCGTCCACCGCATACGCGAAAGTATACAGACTCCCTATCACGATCCCGCCGGCCCCCCCGGCCAAACCGGGGTTTACCTTCACGGGGTGGTCGGAAAACAGCGATGGAGGAAGCGGCTGCCATCGTCCCGGGCAAACTGTAATACCCAGCGGTGCTACTACTTATTATGCCGTTTGGACGCCGGTCTAAATCTCATATAAGTTTTTTTCGAAACATATATCCCATGCCCGCTTTCGTTCGTCTTAGGGGTACAAAGCCCCAAAAGGCAAAACGCCTTTACAAGGCTATTTTAACGAAAGCGGGTATTCCCATGAAAACGACAAAGCAGATTCTGGCAATCCTCCTGGCGGCGTTCTTGACCTTTGGCATGTTCGCAATCTCGGCAAGCGCGGCAGAACCCATGTACACGGGCATCCACGGCGAGCTCAGGATTTCCTCCCCCGACCACGACGTGAGCAAGGAAGGCAATTATGAGGCCGTTGATCTTGGCGGCGGCACCAACGGCAACATGGTCGTGTGGCTCCAGAAACCCGGGCGCTACACGGTGGAGCTGGCGCCCGGCGTAACGGAGGCCACGCACACTACCCTGATGATCGTCCCGGCCATGCGGGCCGGCGCGGCCGTACAGGCGGAGGTCACCCTGCGCAACCTGCGCATGCGGGCCCCGCTCATTTCGAGCAAAAGCATCGAACCGGCGATCTATCTGAATTACGGCAGCAGCTATTCGAACATCACCCTGAAACTGGAGGGCAAGAACGTCCTCACCGCCCCGCAGGGGGCCGATCCCGGCGGGAAATACCATTTCACGAACTACCTTATCAACTTTGCGGTCGTGGACAATGATACCATCTGTATCGAAGGGTCCGGCAGCCTGACCTTGGACGCCCGGGGATCCGCCAATATCGGCGGCATGGGCAAGACATTCCAGGGCAACGCCTGCGAAGGCTATCCGAAAATCAACATCAACAGCGGCGTGATTACAGCGTACGGCGGCGAGGGCATGCCCGGTATCGGCGCTTCCAATAGCGCAACCTATGAGAACGGCCTTGATCTGCGCATCAACGGCGGCACGGTGACCTCCATTGGCGGCCAGGGCGCGCCGGGAATCGGCGACATGATATACGAATGGCACGAGGCGGGCGCCCGATTCACTAGTGTAACCATCACCGGCGGCGCGGTCACGGCCATCGGCAACGGCGCGCCGGGAATCGGCGGATGCATCAGCGAGGATTCCGCCGTGCGCGCGGTGGCAACTTCCGGGGCGATCAACGGCGACGCCGTGGTGTTTGCCAACAGCATACAGAACTCAATCGACCTGACACGCGGGCTTGTGTTCTCCAACAATGTGGGGACGCTTTACGGCAATCAGGTGACCGTGACGGAGGACGTGACCTTCCCGGCGGGCAGCAGCCTGACAATCCCCGCGGGAAAAACCCTTGCCGTGCTGGCCGGCAAGACCATTTGGAACGACGGCACTATCACGAACGACGGTACCGTTCTTGCCAACACGCCAGGTTACGGCAACCTGATTCCCGAACTCCATTCGCACAGCTACGCTGCCGTTGTGATTCCGCCCACCAGGACCGTGCAGGGCTGCACTGTCCACACATGCCACCGCTGCGGGGATCAGTACGTGGACAGCTTTACCCCTGTTCTCAAGCGCAGCTTCCTGGATTGGATATTGTATATCTTCGCTTTCGGCTGGATCTGGATGCGTTGATCCCCCTGGTTGAACGGGCAAACCCCTGCTTCTTTGAAGCGGGGGTTGCTTCTTGTGAAAAGCGAAAAATGCATACATTATCGTCAGTCCCGCCAAATTTACGGCGGGACTTTATCAATATACGTTCATTTCACTGAAAAATGAATTTTTATCTTTTTTCACTTGCAAAACTTCAAATACTGTGTTATACTGTTCACATTACGGTAACGGAGGAAAACAACATGCTTGAATTGATCAAACACTTGGGGCTGCGCGCCTGGGCAGAGGAAATCGCCGCGCTGTGCAAACCGGAGAGCGTCTATCTCTGCGACGGCTCTCAGGAGGAATACGACAGGATGATCCGGCTCACGGTGGACGCCGGTTTGGCTACCCCCCTGAACCCGGAGAAGAAGCCCGGCTGCTACCTCTACCGGAGCCACCCCTCGGACGTGGCGCGCGCGGAAAAGCGCACCTTCATCGCCTGCAAGAATAAAGAGGACGCCGGCCCCACCAACAACTGGGTGGACCCGGACGAGCTCAAGGCAACCATGACGGCGCTCTACGACGGCTGCATGAAGGGCCGCACGATGTATGTGATTCCCTTCTCCATGGGGCCCGTGGGCTCGTATATCTCCAAGATCGGCGTGGAGATCACCGACAGCGAGTACGTGGTAATCAACATGCGCATCATGACCAGGATAGGCACGCAGGTGCTCAAAGCCCTGGGGGAGGACGGCGAGTTCGTCAAGTGCCTACACTCGGTGGGCAAGCCCCTGGCCGAAGGCGAGAAGGACGACGGCTGGCCCTGCATGCCCAACGTGGACGATAAATTCATCAGCCACTTCCCCGAGGAGCGCATGATCTGGTCCATCGGCTCGGGCTACGGCGGCAACGCCCTGCTGGGCAAGAAGTGCTTCGCCCTGCGCATCGCCGGCGTGCAGGCCCGCGACGAGGGCTGGCTGGCCGAGCATATGCTGATCCTCAAGCTCACCAGCCCGGCGGGCGAAACGAAATACGTCTGCGGCGCTTTCCCCAGCGCCTGCGGCAAGACGAACCTCGCCATGCTGGAGCCCACCATCCCCGGCTGGACGGTGCAGACCGTGGGCGACGACATTGCCTGGATGAAGTTCGGCGAAGATGGCAGGCTCTACGCCATCAACCCCGAGGCGGGCTTCTTCGGCGTGGTGCCCGGCACCTCCATGAAATCAAACCCCAACGCCATGCGGCAGATACAAAGCAACACCATCTATACCAACGTGGGCCTCACCGACGACGGCGACGTGTGGTGGGAGGGCTGCGGGCAGCCCGCTCCGGCGCATCTCATCGACTGGAAGGGCAACGACTGGACCCCGGAGTCCGCCGCCCCTGCTGCCCATCCCAACGCCCGTTTCACCACGCCCGCATACCAGTGCCCGGTCATCGCCCCCGAGTGGGAGGACCCGGCGGGCGTGCCCATCTCCGCCATTCTCATCGGCGGCCGGCGTGCGCAGACCATCCCGCTGGTCAACGAAAGTCTGGATTGGGAGCACGGTATCTTCCTGGGCTCCATCATGGGTTCGGAGATCACCACCGCCGACATCACCGACAAAGTGGGCCAGGTGCGGCGCGACCCCTTCGCCCAGCTTCCCTTTATGGGCTACCACATGGGCGATTACCTCCAGCACTGGATCAACATCGGCACCAAGACCGACGCGGCCAACCTGCCCCGGATTTACTTTGTCAACTGGTTCCGCAAGAACGCGGCGGGCAAGTTCATCTGGCCGGGCTTCGGCGACAACAGCCGCGTGCTCAAGTGGATTGTGGAGCGCATCTCCGGCGCGGCGGACGCCGTGGAGACCCCCATCGGCAACCTGCCCGCCCCCGGCACCCTCGATATCAGCGGCCTTGACCTGACCGAAGGCGACATGGCGGAATTGCTCGCGGTGGACAAGGAGGCATGGGCCGCGGAGATCGGGTCCATCGCGGAGAACTACAAGAGCTATGGCAACAGACTGCCGGCCGTACTTGCTGAACAGCTGGAGAAGCTGGAAGGGAAGTTGGGGTAAAGGGAAAAAGAAAATACATTATACTAGTCCACAATGAAAAGCATAGCAGAATGCTAGCAAAAATTATGATATATGATTTTGGCGCAGCATGATGCGCAATGCTTTTTGCAGCGGACTAGTATTATTCCCTGTTTTCGTCATGAAGACAGGGGAGTGATATGATTTCGGGCGGCTAGCAAGCCGCCCGAAAAAATTCTTCTTTATACTACTCCGCAATTAGAAGCATAGCAGAATGCAAGCAAAAAGCTTTGGTGTATGGTTTTTTGCGCAGCATGATGCGCAATGATTGTTGCGCAGTAGTATTACCTATTCTCAATCCACGCCCGCTCCGTCTCCAGCGGCGATATCAGCGTATGCTCGCCATCCCACACGAATTTCACCGTTTTGGTGAATCCGTGGCGGTTTTTCGCCACGATGACCTCCAGAATATCGGACGGCGATACCTCTATCTCCGATTTGTCGTCGCCTTCGTTTTTGTAGTATTCGTCGCGATAGAGCATCAACACCACATCGGCGTCCTGTTCGATGGAGCCGGATTCCCGCAGGTCGCTCAACTGGGGCCGGTGGGACTTCCCCCGGCCCTCGGTGGCTCTTGACAGCTGGGCGCAGACGATCACCGGGATATTCAAATCCTTAGCCATCATCTTCAGGCTCCGCGTGATTTCGCTGACCTCCTGCACGCGGTTCTCGGTTTTTTTTGCGCCCTGCAGCAGGCCAAGGTAGTCGATCACCACACAGTCCACGCCCTTGAGCCGCCGCGTACGCGCTTTAATTTCGGGCACGGTCAGGCTCGAAGTGTCGTCAAACCAGAGCTCGCAGTCGTTGAGCTCTCCTGTCGCCTTGCCGATCTTCCCCCATTCCTCCGAGTTGAATGTGCCGTCCCGGAATTTATAGCCAGGCACAAGGGCTTCCATGGAGAGGATGCGCTGCGCCACCTGCGCCTTGGTCATCTCCAAAGTAAAAAAGAGAACCTTCTTGCGGGCTTTCACGGCGATCTGTTCCGCGATGCGCAGCGCCACCGATGTTTTCCCCATGGCCGGCCGCGCGCCGATCAGCACCAGATCGGCACGGTTAAAGCCGGTCAGGCAGTCGTCGAGCTCCGTAAAGCCGGTTCGAAAACCCATATACTGCTCTTTTTCCGGGGAGGTCATCTTCGCCATGTGGTCATACACGTCGTTGACGATGATGTCTTTGAGCTTTGTCGCGCCCGACTGCATGCGCCCCTGGCGGATGTCGTATATTTTCTGCTCGGCGGCGTCCAGCAGGGTGTCGGCGCTCTCGGTCTCGGCGCTGGCGGCCTGGATGATCTCCTGCGAGACGGAAATCAGCGTACGCACGTAGAATTTCTCGCGTACGATCTGCGCGTAGCTCTCCACGTTCGCGGTGCTGGGCACGGCCTGGGCCATCTGGAAGAGATAATTTCGCCCGCCCGTTTCATCGTAAACATCGTCTTTCTTCAGCCTGTCCAGCACCAGCAGCGGGTCGATCCTGCCGCCCACGGCCTCGATCTCCACCATCACGCCGAAGATGGACCGGTGCTGCGGCAGGTAGAAGTGCTCCGGCCGCAGGATCACCTGCACCAGAGACATGCACGCGGGGTCGATGAGCACAGAGCCGAGCACGGCCTGCTCGGCCTCCATGCTGAAGGGCATTTGAAATTGGTCGAAATCAGCCAAAACGAAACTCCTCTTTCATCCGCACCGGGTGTAATTCCCCGCCGTCTTGCGGCGCACGGGGACCGGGGCTTGCCCCGGGGTTCATACCCTTCATTGCGCTTGTTTTTTGCACACCACCAGGTACGCCTTGATTTCATGCGGGTTTCCGAAAGAATCTTCGAAGCGATAGGTGTATGGGTTTACTGTCAACCTGTGTCCTGTATATATCGTCCTGATTTCCTCTTCGATGGAAATTTCATCGGCGTATGTAATCATGCGATGGCTCCTGCGTTGCTGCATATTGCGGGCGTCAAGAATACCGCCCCTACAAGTGGTGTGGTCCTTCGAATTTTTCGATCGTTTTTATGAAGCCGATGATCTGCTCGTTAAACTCCGCCAGTTTCTCGGACGGAACCCAATACTCCCGGTGATACCCGGCACCGACTGTATGAATATCATATTGGGCCAGATGCTCATCCGCGACTTCAAATTCCAAAACGTAGCCCATGTATCCGGAAAACGCGTCCTTCGTATTCCATTCCCTCGCGATTTGCTCCGCATATTCTTTGCTCAATACGGGATAAAATATCGGCTGCCATTCAAGCCGCGGCGGAAACGCCCG
>Ga0123353_10004358_pt1 | contig 18212 bp, 10 predicted proteins | sample TergutLab28metaG_3_FD_92763 | JGI IMG/M metagenome (GOLD analysis project Ga0123353, IMG submission 92763) | Labiotermes labralis P3 segment gut microbial communities from Petit-Saut dam, French Guiana - Lab288 P3 | ecosystem: Host-associated > Arthropoda: Insects > Digestive system > Gut ... | reverse complement strand
TTCTTTTTCTGTTTTTTTTTAAGTTTGTGTGTTTTGTGTGGTGTCTTTTCCCCTCTCCTCCTCTTCTCCCCCCCCCCCCCCCCCCAGGACTGTAAGGTAAATTTATTATTGCAGTGCTTTGGCGTGTAACAGTATGGTCTGGATTCATTCGACTCATAATCGGGTGCTGTGGTGGGATCTTGTGAGCACAGCAATGGACCTTCAAATTCCATATAGGACTGAACATCACTTGACCAGCTGAGCGACTGACTCTACTTTATGGAATTAGTTTTTTCATTTTCAGTGTCATCATGTGACCTTGACAGTTCTGTAGAGCATATAAGTACAAGCTGAGCTGTAGGTTTGTAAAATTAGTAAATTTGCATTTACAGGGCCCCAGCAGTTCTCCTGTGCGCAGGGTGAGTGGCAGCAGCAACAGTAACTCTGCTCTGAAGGGAACACCTTCTCATAAAACTCCATCACCTGCTCTGAAAGGTGTGGATCCAAAACTTGCTCAAATCATCTTGGATGAGATTCTGGAAGGGGGTGCATCTGTCCAATGGGAGGACATAGCAGGACAAGAGGTACCGATTACCACACATACCAACACAGTGATTATCTGCACAATTCAGAAAATATGCAGTTAGTTTCTGGTCTCCATACGTTTGACCAGGGGATCTGCCAAAGTAAACAGTTTTGTTCACTACAGTTCTTTAGTTACACACATCATTCCAAATGTTTTGAATGCACACTTTTAAATACAAACTCACATTTTTAAGCTTACAGTCCAATCTCCAAACTTCAATACACATGTAAGAATTTTTGTGTTTTATTATCTGTGATTCTTGTTGAGTTTCATTCACTGGCATTCTAAAACAATTGCTGCAGACTCACAGTTTCTTTATTTTTTCCTCATAAAAATGGATATTTTAGACTTCTTAAGCCAATGTACCTAGCTGCATACCACATTTAAAACTGTAATTCAATCTGTAAGAGCCCATGATGGTGATGGATAACTGATGAGTTTTTTACACTAGACATTTGCTCAATGAAGGTGGGACCATCATGATGTGGGCACCAGTCATTCATTGATGTGGTGCAATATCCCACATTAACAGAGAATACCTTGCTGCACAACCTGTTTCTTTCAGTGGGTCACATTTCCAAAGTTTCCTTTGTGTGTGGGTTGCACAATGTAAACTTTTTATTGGTTACTAGTAAGTGATAAAAAGGCAGTTCCCATGCATACCATGAAGGCAAATGGGGGTTGGTGGAGGTTTAGCTCCATAATTTATTAATTGCAGTACAAGTTGGGGGTGAAGCTACTTCATGCCAAGCTGCTTTACTGCTGGGGAAGGACACCCTTGTTCTATTGAATAGGAGGCTGGCTGGGTGGACCCCAGAATTGGTTTGGGTGCTTTGGAGAAGAGAAAAATATCTTGGCCCTGCTGGGAATTTAACCACAATTCCTTAGTCATTAATCTCATAGCCTAATGACTGTAGTGACTTAGCTATCCCAGCTGCAATATGTTATTAGCAGGAATATTATGAACTGCTTTTGTAGACAGAGCCAAATGGAATTTTTTAAGTACTTGGTCTATTAAAAAGTATTTAAATGGGTATACATTATTATAATTTGATGGAGTACAGGAATTCCCACACTGAGTTGGTGAGGTGAAAGCTTGCATGAGGAGACTACATATCCATGAGAAATGGAATCGTGCATTTCAACAGTGAAATCAAAACAGACTGGTTCTAAAATAATCTCTGTGCTACCATTTTTTTTAATTATGCATCCTGTTGTGTTGGACTATAAAGTAAGGAATAAACAGATAGCCATGGTTATTTGTTTATTCCTTATTCTGCATTACCAACTCTTGTAATCCCCCTAGGTGGCCAAGCAGGCATTACAAGAGATGGTGATCTTGCCATCATTGCGCCCAGAACTATTCACTGGTCTCCGCACTCCGTCCCGAGGTTTGCTGCTGTTTGGACCACCTGGTAATGGCAAGACATTGTTGGCACGTGCCATTGCCACTGAATGCAGTGCCACATTCTTCAGTATTAGTGCTGCCAGCCTGACGTCAAAATATGTTGGTGAGGGTGAGAAGCTAGTCAGGGCTCTGTTCTCTGTTGCCAGGGAGTTGCAGGTAAATGTCTCTTGTCACCCCCAACAGTACAGCCATCACATAAAAGATTTTAACAGTTTAACAGACCTGTGTCTCAGTATGATTGTTACTTAGTTTCAGGAATAATGTTTTAATGACAAGGTTCATATATAATCTGTGAGCCATGGTAGGTTTCTATGATCGTCGTAACAAGCTGTTCAGTTTTGCCAAAGGTAGGCAACTTCTTGACAGCCAAGCAATGGCATTAGAGCTACTACTTTCTGTGTCTTTACCATATTTACACTCTGTACTCCCTAATTTCACTGACTTGCTGCCTCATCACTTGCTTACCTTCAGGCATCTTTAATGTTCAAATTGAAAGTGTATTACAACAGTTACAGTATTATTGATGGTTTGAGTTTCCTATTCAACAAACCCTTGGTTCTTGTCGGTTGTAGGACAAGTTACACTGAAGTGAGATGGATCCCACTACTGTTAACAACACACAGACAATATCAAGTTAACTAACTCCATGAAACAGTGTTTATCAGAAGCTCTTCAGGAAGCTCCCACCTTTTATTGAACCCACAGCTGATGAGCCACTTAAATCCAGTTGCACCCTCACATAGTACACCTTTAATGTCATCTTAACAATATTCTCCCGTTCATACCTAGGTCTTCCAAATATTATCTTTCTTTAATGTTTCCAGACCGGGATGCTGTATATCCAGTGGTGTAGCTAGGTTTTTTGTTGCCTGGGCCAAAAGTAACCACAATGGCAACCCCTAATAAAAATTATGAACTTTTAAAAAATCACAATTATTTGTTGAATTTTCTTTCGTGAGGGAGAGTCAAATGAAAACCTTAAAAATGCGATAAAAATTCGAACCACAGCTCGATTGTCTTGTAAGTTTCAACAATGATACTCATGATTTGAAGAGTGGCCTACATGTGGCAGTACAATACTACATAAAAAAATGAAGTCATTGTGTACCTTTTGTGTTCCATAAATTGAGACAAAACATATTTAAGGTTTTCGTTTGACTCACCCTGGTATTTGGCTCAGTAATTTAAAATTTGTTGACCATGGATAATCAAAATTTTTAATTTACAATGTTCATTTTGCCACCCAGCGCAGCCCTACCACTCACCCCTTAACCTTCACCTCTGTGCATATCCCATCTCCCCAGTTCATACTACTTGCCCACACTTTTAATCCTCTTTTCTCTTTTTTTGATCATCCTAATAATGTGTGGTGAAGAGTGAAAATAATGAAACTCCTCATTATGAGTTTCTCTAGCCTCCATTTGACTTTCGCCACTTAGGTCTAAGTATGTAACTTGACAAGAACATTCTCAATTTGTGGCCCTTGCTGAGGTTGAGACACCAAGTTCCACACGCTTACAGAACAGGAGAACATGTTGCTGCCAGCATCATGCATGCTGTATGGCTGGGAACGCATTTAAGGGTACTGTGGATTGAAAACCTCTTCTTTCCTAAGTCATAGTTGCAATTTGCAGTCCAGCAGCAATGAAGGGCTGACACTGAAACAGAAATGTATTCATCAGCAAGGAAATATTTTTATGGCCAACTGCCCAATAACATATTCTACATTTAGTTATTGAATATTGGTGTCCTGTTGTATTTATCATACAGTTATACGATGAAGTACATTGTGAGGATAATGTGTCAAGTTGTGATCCTATTGACTTTCCTAGCCCTGCATATCCTGGCATGTGACTGAGGCTGTTTCTAAGGTGGAGGCACCTCTAGGTTGGTGACCCTGCAATTGATTATCTTGGTGGCTATGATGATGGCCAACAGACAGGACCAGCTGTTTATCACATGCCATGTACCACAGTATGGCTCAGTACTACTCATAGTCTCATATTTTTACTTCTTTCACAAAGGAGTGCGGCGAAAGGCATGCAAAAAATCAATCGTGGATTTGACCGGTCTTGTACACGGTGTCTAGAGCACAGGACACTGAATTCCAACATGTAATATAATGCTTAGGCATAAATTTGTTAAATGTGAAAATTAAATGAACCTTGTTATACAATAAACATAATGGGTTCTGCACAACAGCAATTATTGTCTGTCACAAAGTGTTAGGGTAAGACAGCTTTCTTCAATTTTCCATTTCAGCCGTCCATAATCTTCATCGATGAAGTAGACTCATTGTTGTCCGAGCGGCGAGAGGGTGAACATGAGGCAAGTCGGCGCCTCAAGACTGAATTCCTTGTGGAGTTTGATGGTCTTCCATCAAACCCTGAGGAGAGAGTTTTGGTCATGGCTGCAACAAATCGCCCCCAGGAACTGGATGAAGCAGCTCTCAGGTGAGTGCTAGCTCATTTGGATGATGGGTTCAAGTTATGACATGATGAAGGAAGTTTTTGTTTGTCATCATATCCAGATTTTCAGATTTCAGGTTACCAGTAAAAATGACCCGAGTGCAGGATTTGCCAGCATTTACAGCAGAAGAGGTCCAGTGTGGAAATGAGAAGTTCTAGTTTTAAAAGCTTCATTCCAATTTCTCTGGTCTTTCAAACTTTATTTCACAAAATAAACCAGATGTAGATGGGATTTAAGGTTTGATATGGTGATGGCATTTGGCATACAGGAATAGCGTATCACAAGACAATGCATAAACGTCACGTTAATTCAATTAAAGTTTCCAAAGCATTTCTGTAATACTGAACTGGGTTTCAAAATTGAAGTAACATATTTAAAAAGTTCTGTCCTTGTGAGTGTAAGATGAAATATGAAGGTTTATTTATGTTTTACTGTTGGACATTTTTCACATTAAGAAAGTTCCACATGTTTGTGGTACACAAAATATGAAATTCAGATAAATTTTCAGACTAGCCTTGTAGTTGTGTTATGGCTGGTTTTTCAGTTTTTTTTTTTAACTCTGTTGCTCATATTTTAAATTCTCTTCACTCTGTTATGTCTGTTGATAACAATATATCATTGTGCAAGACATCACATATATTTCATCGCTGATTGGTTTGTTATCAATATGCTGTTGCAGACGATTTTCGAAACGCATATACGTTACACTACCTGATCACATAACTCGAGTTCTGCTTTTGAGGCGGTTATTGAGTCGACATAACAATCCCTTGTCTCAGGAAGAGCTGGCAAAACTGGCTACTCTTACAGAGGGTTATTCTGGAAGTGACCTCACAGGACTAGCCAAAGATGCAGCTTTAGGACCAATAAGAGGTATTGAAAAATCTCAAATTGATGCTTGTATTACAGTCCTTGTCATAACATAGGTTCTGCTCTCATTCCATGAAACTTGTGGAAAAAATTTGGTACATTAAACTTTAGACAACAAAGTGTCTTGGCAAGTGCTGCAGTCAGAAGTTTATGTTTGATGTCAGATGCCTACATGATGTACGTTACTGAAGAAGGAATCCTAGAGTCTGTAAGTATCAGTGTTTGAACACTTCGTGAATGTTTATAGTTTAATGTCAGTGTGTCAGTGAACAGCTTCTTGCATCTATATGGAATTGTTATGCCCACATATCCAAGGAAAATATTATTGATCATGTGCTAACTAGCATGTCCAAATTTGTAGACTTCTAAAATTATAATCTTCATGTTTGCACCTTGTATCAGTGATAATTAAACACTTTATTATCCAATTAATGCACAATACATAATATGTAGATACAATTAAAATTATAAAATATTGAAAAGTTCTCCAACATGTTTCAGATCACAGAGGATCCATCATCAGGGAGCCTTGTACAGTGCTTGGCTAAAAATTACAAGAATGATTCTATAGTGTCCATTGCAATGGACAAGGTCGGTGTTATGGCAGCATATTCTGCCCGTTGTGTGTGTGTGTAGTTCACTGTATATGAAGGCACTAATATACAGCGAACTACACACACGCAGAATGGGTCAGAATGTGCTGCTATAACACCTACCTTGTTCATGTCAACAGACGTGATTGAATCATTCTTGTAATTTTTAGCCAAGCACTGTACAAGGCTCCCTGATGGTGGATTGTCTGTGATCCAAAACATGTTGGAACAATTTTAAATATTTTATAGTTTTAATTTTATCTACATATTATATATTGTGCATTAGTTGGATACTAAACTGTTTAATTCTAAAAATATATTTTTTTTATTCAGAAAACAGCCTTCTGAAGTTAATGCATGGAAGAGAAAAGTGTTGTTTTGTGTAGTGTAGTGTTGTGTTGTGTTGTGATGTGTTGTGGTGTTAATGTGGAAGGGAATGCCCATGGTATGGATTCCTGTGTGTTGTTTGTATGCTGCAAGAAAGAGAGAATTATTGTTCAGTTAGAGATGAGACTAATTACACATCAAAGATTTTATATCATGCTCAAATGTTAATCCTTGCAGCAAATCTTGTCATAGTGGAATCCATGTTTAATTAGGCTCTGAGGAAATGGGAATGGCTAATATTAAGATTTTCACTAAATGGGTGTAGTGCAAAATTAGGTGAAGATTTATGGAATTTGACAATGATACAAGTCTTCCATCCTTTCCAGGTAGGTCATTTGACATCCTGATAGGGATGCAAAGGGAACTGTTTTTCTTTCCTTCTTCCATTTTCATGTATTATCTCTACCATTCTATGATAATTTTGTCTCCTTGTGTGGTCCCCTTTACGTGCTGAACACCTACCACATAATTCCCACATTCATGTTCGTCATACTGTCCACATCTGTGGACTTGTCACATTGGACTGTGTGTAGCAGGATGGTTCTTTCTGTTCTAGGGTTTGTGTGTGATTTTTTATTTTTATTTTATTTTTTTTATTTTTTAAGATCTTGTTAGTTCATTGAACTCCTGTCTTGTTGGCAGAAATCTTGCCAATTTCATGCTGCTGCTTCACACTTTTGGCAGTGATATTCAACTTGTTTTTCCCTGCAGAGTGCACAGAAATGAGGGTTCAGTCGACCCTTCCCACTGTCCCTGAATGCAATTCTAGGTGTGGAGCTCAGACCATTAGTCATGTGATTCTCCATGTTGGGCCCAGACAGCAAATCATGGAAGCCTCTTGTCCCCTGGAGAAACGAGAAACTTCCCCCAGGGGATATGCCATGTTTTGGAGATCTCCACATTGCATCTGATGCACAAGTACACTTTACTGCCTTTGTGGGTTAATCTGTCAGTTTTCTTTCCAGCGTTTCCTTTCTTCCTCTTTAAGTTTAATATACAGTTTCACCTGCAACTGGCAGAGTGGTTCTTCTGCAAGCTCCTGTACGTTGACTCACCACCTTTCTTCCTCTTTTTTTCCCCCACTTGCAGCTCACTGCATAGGCTCATCTGCATTTGATGTCATGTCTCCATTCACAGGACTCAGTGTACTGACTTCATTCCTTCATCTGCCTTTCTGCACAAGTGCCATCTGCCTGCAGCATAGCTGTCATTTCACATAGTTTGTGTACTCACCTCACACTGGGCTTGGTGGCCTGACACTGCTTTCAAAATTGTGCATTTATATCTTTTCATCTGTTTTCCCTGAGCTGTTTTGGCTCACTCCGAGAGTTCTGTTGTTTTCTGTTTTCTCTCTCTGTCTGTACACATTTTCCCACATAGCTTATTTTTCTACCCTGAAGATGGGGCAGTAATATTCTTCAGCACAGTAACTCTCTATGGAATTGCATGGTGTAACACCCCAGAAGACACCGTTCATCAATTGACAGCACATAATGCAATATTAGTTTATTCCAAGTGGTACATGTGTCCCATTTTTGGGTCTCTGATCACAGCACCTTTATTGCATGGAAAGCCTGCGTCTGTCAGGACACTTCCTTATAGCTGCTGTGCTGAGACACCTTGAAAGGGACACTGTGCATTACTGTCACTGAAGAAACACGCAAGGAGGTGCTTGTGTATCTGTGGAAGAAGCGTCTCAAAACATGGGTGAGAGGAGACAGTAAAAATGATTTGGTGTACTGATCACTTCCTGTGCAGCAGCAACTTTGCGTGCATAGTTATGGGGTATTTTCTTGTCCACCACTCTTTCTTGATCTCACATAGTGTGGTGTTAACTCTTTGCACACCTGAAGGCCCAGTTGCAGGGATGCAACTTCAAGGATTCAACAGAGGTGTAAATGACTTCAAAGACTGCATTTCAGGGTGGATTCCAGAAACATTTCAAACATCTGTATGAATGGTTGTACAAGGAGTGAGGTTAGACAAAGCCCCTCGGTATTGTGGGCTCAAATGAGCATATTTTCATGGCTCCTGATGATAGATTAGTATGGAGCATTACAGTAATGTTGATATTTGGCAGAGAAAAACCACAATCCTTAGAGAGAAAAGCCTTCCCCACTGGCACTTTGTTCACTACAGATCTGACATGGACTACGCTAGTTTTGAATCCAGGAACCCCATATCTGACCCACTGTCATTTGTGCACTTTAGATCCCCATTGACTACCCCAGGATTGAATCCAGGCCTCCATATCTGCCCCTACTGCAACTTTATCGACTCCAAATCCCACATGGATTACCCCAGCATTGTCAGTGACTAAGCAACTGATTGAGATATGGCATGGCACAACTGCTCATTCCTACTGATTTTAAAAATGTAACTGAACATACACTTCCAGTGTAGTGCATTATTACTATAAAAGTCTGTATAGTTTACACTGGTTAAAATATTATTTGTTATTGGCAGAACTAAATCCAGAACAAGTTCGATGCCTGGACCCTAGCAGTGTCCGCAACATTATGTTCCAAGATTTTCAAGACTCACTGAAGAGAATCCGACGCAGTGTGTCACCACATAGTTTAGCTATGTACGAAAAGTGGAACTTGGAGTTTGGGGATGTCAGTTTGTAGGAGCCAGGTGCAGCAGTTTGGTACATCATCAGCGAGCATTTGCATGTCAGTGTCGCATAAAACTAATATTGGAGGTCCGATTTCTTGCGTGATGTTTGAAGAAATAATCCAACAGTTCAAAGCTTGTCTGTGATTGTCAGCTGGTGGAGGTGGCTGTGATGCTGTTGAAACATACAATCTCGTGGAATCCATACCATTGATTGGTGAGACCTGGTATTAGCAAATTATAGAACTCTGAAGTTAAGAAGTAGAACCATGGTTTCTCTGTATTGTTAGAATTAATGTAGTTTTATTTGCAGTAAATTCAGATTAGTGTCAGATGATGCTATAGACATAGTCCTGAACTTTTCTTTTAAATGTATGTAAATTGTTAGTTTTGTTGTTTTCATTGTTATTGTATTGGAAATAAATTTATAGATATTTGTGTATAATTACTTTGGACTCAGCGCAGCTGGTTCTGCCACCCTATGAGCAATGAGTCAGTGGGTGAATAGCTCAAAAAAGCATGTGTAACTCAGTCGTAGATTGTAGTGATAGGTGTGCCACATGTTTAACTTGTTTAGTTGTTTTGCAATACACACCGGGTGTACATGTTGAACACCAACTTCAAGGCCTCACGACATGAAGAAAAAGAAACATTGCTTTTCTGTTACTGTTCAGTGGAACTGAGGTGGTGAACCAATCTTGTTTCTCTTGGTTCCATTGCCTTACAAACTTGTTTTGCTACTTTTATATGGAGACAGTTTGTGTGTGCTTTATGTAATAAGTTATTCCTTCTGTTGTTAAGTGTTATGTATTGAAGACGTTCATATGGTATGTAAACTCTAGCTGGCTGCTGCTTGGGTAGCTGTTGTGTGAGAAAAAAAAGAGCAATTCCAAGAGCAAGGGGTCTCACATGTGAACAAATAATCTTATGGATCCTTGCCATGGTAGATTTAAGCTTTCCATCTACATGCAATGTCCCTCCTAAATCAAGTAGCTGTAAATAGATATAAATATTTAAATTGTCATGTCAATTAAATCTTAATTCAAACAAGTGCATATGTATATATATGTATATGAATCATGTAAGTTTGTAAGAGTGCACAATCTGATTGTGTTGTAATGACAGTTTATTTTTAACTACTATATGCGGAACACATTTTCAAGCATCATTACCTGTAAAGTTAATTAAGACTGCATGGCAGTCGTTAGAAACTCTTGTTAAGATGTTTTTGGAACAGTGTTGTAAGAGATGAAGCACCCACCTGTTTTTCATTTTCATGAGGCCCCTCCCCCCACATATTGATTATATTTTATAGTGTAAAATATAATACTGACAATATCAAAAAGTAATTGTTTAGCAGAGTTTGTGGCTAGTAGCAGTTGTCTCCACAGATTTAGCCTATAAATCTGAAGTATGCAATACACATCACATGATGATCCCATTTCAACTTGTCACTCTCCATCCTTCCCCCATCCCCACTTGAATGCAGCTACTCTGAACCAAGCAGCAGCATGTGGCGGGTATGTTGAGAACATTTGTTAAAAGACTTAGTATTAGTGTCCTACAATATTTCACCATTTGTGAAAAGAATTTGGAACTTCTCATTGTTCATCTTTGGAAGAGTGAGAGGAAGATAAAGAATGTCATCTCCTTCAGAGATATAGAATAAAGCACAGATGGAAGATCTAGAGTGCAGCTGTTCTTGATCCTTCCTTTGTGATAGGAAAAGCTCTGCCTCTTCTCTCTGGGCTGCATTTATTTAAAATGCTGCACTGTACCTTTTCCCTAATATTTTGAATTTTTCAGGTCTTCTTTATGCATGTCTTTCATATAATGTGATTTTTTAAACTGAGGTTGCAAACTGACATAATTGCTATTGTGAAGCTTTTATTTTCTTTGACACTCCTCAAATTTAAAGAACATTTGTTAATATATCTGCTTTTTGTAATGTAAAGAATATATATATATATATATATATATATATACACACACACACATAGAAATGGGTTATATGATATTGTGTTTCAGTGCACTCCATAGACTCATGTCACATTAACCCGTATCTTGAACCATACCTTCAGAAAGGAAATAATGCTCCCTGAAAGATGAAATACATTTGTACATATCCCTTCCATTTTACCTTGGTCACCTTTTGAGTATGTACAACTATACCCACATCACCACTTTCTGCAAGACAAAGCATCATTCTGCACACCACAGATTTTCTCTTATAAGTCAGACTTAGAATCTGTATTATGTAGATGAGAAGGATTGCAGCAATCATCATATGCAAGGCCCATAGAGATGACTGTGTTGACCTCTGTTCAAATTGATATGGATCGTGAACAACTGTAATTGTCTCCAAAGACTTGTACAGCCACAGCTAAGGACAGGACACAAATTATCTGGCCAGCAATGCTTCTTCAGTTTGTAACCACATTATTTTCTTCTTCCCCATGTTTTTAAATAAGTATGTTATAGTAGGCAAGTGTCTCCCTCTGTGTGGCTGTTTCAGTTCTCAGTTTATGTTGGCCCTATCTGGGTAAAGTCACACATAGAACAAAATTATGCCCCACATCCCCATTGAAGTGCTGGGATCTGAAAGGAGAAAACAATGAAACTTAAAAAACATCATTCTCTAACCCATATTCCCTCTAGAGATATATAATTTCCATACCTAAAAGTCTTCAGACCTGCCCACTGAATTTCACTTGACTGCTTTCTAATTGTAATACACTAGTTACATTTCATTTAAATTTTCAAGTACATCCTACCAACAGTCATAAAGATTAAAATAAAATGCAGATTATGCACGGTTACTCTACCGCTGTTTTGAATTTTGTAGAGATTAAATATTTTTTCAAATGTGTTTGCAAAGTGGTGACTGCTAGCTTAATCATTTCTGTGTGTCTGTCTGCATGTATCAGAGCCATACCATGAACTTAGGATTTTTACTGAAATCTGCTGACACATTATAATTTTGGTTAAAATTGGACAAAATTAGGGGCACTTTATGTGAAGTTCTGCATATATATATATATACATACATATATATATACAGGTTGTCCCAGGAGTGAAGGTCACTAATTCGGGATTTAATTCCAGAGCTGATTCTGAGTCAAAAACGTCATATACATGGGTCCAATTCACAGCGGTTCAGGAGTTGTGAGTTTTTAAAGTACAGTAAATAAATTAGAAGGGAAAGAGGAGCATTGTGCATTTATTGAGCTACGTTGTTAAATGTACAGTTACAGATTCACTGTTCAACACTCAAGCAAGTGGTTTGAAGTGTCCTCCGTCTGCTTGAATGCATTTTCTGACTCGTGTGACCAGAGAACTTGTAACCTTACAAAGCATTGCAGTGTTGTTGATGCTTCTTGCAGCGCTGAGAATTCGCTTGATTAGATCTTCTCTTGTGTTCACCTTCTGTGCATACACCATAGTTTTCATGTAACCCCACACATGGTAATCTGATGGGTTCAGAGGTGGCCAATTCTGTGCACTGCCACAGCCAATCCATCGATTTGGGAATTCATGATTCAGATACTGCCTTACAAGAAGCTCCCATTACTGGGATCGTGATAATCCTCATGGAACTCTCGAAAGCAACTGCCAACATCACTTTTCCGTAAACATGTGGTGTGGTGTCATTGGTGACCAACTCATTGGTCCATACATTTTTCTGCAATGTCTGACAGTGATATTTATGCCAACTTTTGCAAGATGAACTGCCAGCACTCTAGAATGTTCCTCTACAAACACGACAACAGATGTATTACCAGCATGACAGAGCACCACCTCATTTCAGTCAGGTCATCAGGCAGTATCTGAATCACAAATTCCCAAACTGATGGATTGGTCGAGGCGGTGCACAGAATTGGCCACCATGGTCACTGGATATGAACCCATTAGATTACCATATATGGGGTTACATGAAAACTATGGTGTATGCACACAAGGTGAACGTGAGAGAAGAACCAATGAAGCGAATTCTCAGCGCTGCAAGAAGCATCAACAACGCTGCAGTTCTTCGTAAGTTTACAAGTTCTCTGGTAACACGAGTCGGAAAATGCATCCAAGCAGATGGAGGACACTTCGAACAATTTGCTTGAGTGCTGAACGGCGAATCTATAACTGTACATTTAATAACACATCTCAATAAATGCACAATGCTCCTCTTTCCCTTCTAATTTATTTACTGTACTTTAAAAACTCATAACTCCTGAACCGCTGCCAATTGGACCCATGTGTATATGACGTTTTTGACTCCGAATCAGCTCTGGAATTAAATCCTAAAATAGTGACCTTAACTCCTGTGACAACCTGTATGTGTGTGTGTGTGTGTTTTGAACAAAAGTTGTAAGAAAGAACAGAACATACTTTTTCCAACAGTCTTATGGTTTTTGAGATAAAAGGATTTTTGTATATATTTCTGAACTTGTATGTTATATTAAGCATTAAACTATGATCTTCAATAAATACACAAAGATTACCAAAATCCCTTATTTTTATTATTAAAGATTTTTCCCATCTGACATAATTTCATGTCTTGCTATGACCATTATTTTATGAAAATTCAAATTCTCTTTTCAGATAATAAATGAAAGGGAGTGAACGTTCCAGAATTATGTTGTTCTTACAGTTCTACCTTATTCATCTTTTACTCTGGCATGTAACCATTCCATCTTATTTGAATTTTCTAATTTTTCCTATGAAAGCTGTATATTTGAAGTTCATGTGAAATGTTTAACTGTCGTTAGAACAATGTTAGGGTGGCAATCAACAGCTGAGAGTTCAAACTGAGGTATTTTTCCTAATTCTGTCTAGTATTGGTTTTGTTTTTAGTTCATGCATCATGTCTTTTATAGTCCATCTAAATGTAATTTGCTGTTAATCTCTAAATTTCATTTTGACACCACATTACTGGTTTTGTCTTACAATTTTACCCCATCTAAAGCTGTCAGAAAAGCTAGGGTACTGTACATTCTTATTCTGTTGTTTTTGGAATGTCATGCATTTTCTCCAGACTATGAAGAAATATAGATAAGAAATCAGAAACAGATACTGAAAATGGACAAACAAGTAGCAAGTAAATCAAAGTGAAATGGAAGAATAAGGTTGATTTACAAAGGAATAGGTCACTTTAACATACTGTGAGGATTATATTTGAAAACAAATACAGATCTCAGAATGACCTTCAAAACAACACAATTCAGAAACTAATAAATACAACAGTTCAAAATGTATGACATATAATACCACAGTGTTATATACTCTGACATGCTTAGAATGTACCAAATCATACATAGGCCACCAGACAGATCACTGGAAGATAAGTAAGAACGTTACAATGTGTACATGTATATAATACACATAATATTCCATGCACTATTCCATGCACAGTCTGAACAGTCAGCACCGGTATGGTAAACAGAAAAGACATAACAGATTAGCCAAAAGTAAATATGAGTGGCAAATAAAATCATGTAGATGTAAACAAGGCAACAGTTTATATCAACTGTGAGAGGGAAAGAATAGTGTTTTGAATAGGATTAGAAATTAATTTATAGCAGGAAGACACTATCCAGCTTAGCAGTGCCAGCAGACATGAGGTGACTTAGCATTACAATAAATGCAACTAGCAGACATTTCAGGGTAACCTAACAGCATTAACTGACACAAAACACATCTTCATTAAGGTATGTCAGAACAGTTACCACAGTGGACTGAAAGTAGCAAAATATAAAAACAAGCTGTGAAACAGAACTGGGAATAATATGAAAATTCAGTAAAGCAATATCATTTATATAAATAGCACTAGTACTAACAAAGAAATTCTGGGAAGAACTCATTAATCCTACTTCTCTACTTGAAGATGCACAAATTTCTTCCTGTTATGAATACTGTTATAAAATTAATTTGTGTAGACACATGACACTGATATTCATAGTTACCCTTTTCACATTGGAAATGGTAAAGAAAATATTTACTACGAGCATACCCAGCACAGGTGCTTCCTAGCTCGTGTTTCCCCTAAGCAGAACTTACACAGTCTACTTCACACTTCAAAACCTTGTGCATCCACACACGTTTTACATGTTGAAGCAAATTAAAAATTTCAGCCTTGGGGTGGGTTCCAGTAGCATAATGTCCATACCAAATTTCATAATGTTTGGTTAACTGGTCCAGAAGATTAAATAGGACACACACAGAGCATGGTAATCTCATAAGACTACACTTTCCCTTCAAAGGAGGAGATGTTGGCTAAACATGGGAGATACGCCACAGAAATAACTGTAGAAAAAACTGATATACAATAAGGAAGGAAATCAATGGATGTCACATAATTAAGTGATTTAACCCACACAAGTTATTCACAAATCTTCAGATACCTGCAAAACATAATGAATAACAAAATACATAAGAATTTAAATTATATACATATTAGTATATATTGTATTTTACAGATAATGCTTTAATCTGAAACATAGTTCAGTGAATTCTAATAGCTTCATTTTGACAATAACGGTAACCTTGAGGATGACATCAGCTCTGTAGTCGCATTTAATTGCTTTTAATTTTGTCTTATGGTAATATGAAAATTAAAATATGTGAATGCTACAATAAAATGGATTCTATGAGTACAGTTCATTTTTTTTTTGTATGGATGGTCAAAATACAAAATTCAAGTCACTTCTCAGTCGCCATTTGTGTGTACATTTCTTGCTTGTACTACAGAATAATGTTAAAATATGATTTCCAGTGATGAGGTAATGTCCCTGTGGATTCTTGAAGCTTTATCATTGCAGAATAGTAAACCCATCATGAAAATTCATCCTGTTCATACTGGTGAATGTGTACTCAGCCCAAAAGTATTTGCATATCACTAATTTGATTTTAGATTTTAAAATTCAAAAGAAACAGGAATTTATACAAGTCAATATGTTTTCATTAGACATTCTGTGGCACCTCACTCCAGTTAATTATTCCTACCCTCCCAATTACATTTCTTATTGATGCTCCATGCCAATTTAGAATAACTCTCATACATTACTTGCATTGCGGAGGTAAGACCACAGGTGCCTCCAACATCTACGTGTAGAACTGGGGCTTGAATCACTTTCAAATTCACACAGTGCTAACACTGAAGATGCATGGGAAAATGTAACTACTACTGAAATTAAGAAACATAGGTAATTGAGGTCCATCAATGCTAGTATGCTGTCACAGCTTTGGCATCTGACCAAAGTTTAGGCTGAACTGTACTTCTGAAGATGCATAAATAGTGGTGTATGGGAAGTCAATTTATGTCAAATTTCAGAATTCAGATGTATAAATTACCCTTAAAAGGACATATGGTTGTCACACATTTACTCAATGTGCTTTCAAATATTCACAACAATGCGTGTTCTAGACTACAACTTTTGTACCTTCCAGATTACTTTAATTGGTTCACATATTGTAAAACAAACTGCAAAAAGAAGTTTCACAAACCATTTGGTTAATACATTCAAGCCACCAACAATCAGTAGAGATTTCTTGTCCATAAAGGACATACTTCTTTTTAAAACAACGCACTTAATCCTTGGATAACCACGTGGTTTTGGGATGCTGCTGCATTGGTATATCGCTGCTCACTATGGATCAGTCCTTGGAATTCAAATCCAATAACATGAATGCTAGCCTGTGAACGTCAAATACTGAATGCCACTGCGCCAATAACAAGACCGGGAATAAACTGTTAAGATGAGCATTATTGCTAACTTATCTTCTGCACTCTACCCATGTCTGCTCAGGTACTGCACCCTGCACAAGGACATGAGAAGTAGCGAGTTGCTCAGTCCACGACTTAACATGTTTCAAATCTGAAGAGACAAACTTCCATGATTCATGCCCATAAAATGGTATTCTTTTTTTCACAACTTGTAACAGTGTGTTTGTGGACAAACACAGCTATCCATACATTCCAAAAAGCCCCCCCACCCCACCCCAACTTCCTCCACAAGCAGGCCGTAACATCTTTAAATAAATCCATTCTGCATCTACCCACAAAGTAGCCAAGTAACTGTAGATAACACCCTTTTATCCACAATTTATTACAAGAAAAGCAACACTTCAGAAGAAAAGAGTTTCCTTTCATAAACATGAATTTCAGAACAGGCGTCATCTTGTTTTCTATGTTAGTATTTACCACCGTACTAAACTTTACAAACTACGAAAGTTGAGAACAAAGACAATGCTCCCAGACCCAAATATTTTATTATAACAATCAAGAAGAATCAAATTCAGCACAGTTACCTTCATAGATACATGCTTTGTGACAATTATTGATTGGAACTTAAATCTAGTTTTACTTTATTGTTAGTGAATGCCTTACTTGTTTTAAAACAGAGATTACCAGCAGGAAGAGTCTCTGCTTTAAAGCCCAAGATCTAACAATAAGGGTCAACTTTTCTTGCATGAGCATCAAACTGTATATGACACAACTGAAAAAAGTCACAATGTCTGAATTAAAGAGGTACATGCAATCAAATAATCATCACTTTGTCACTGAATCCAAACAGCACATTTCTCCACACAGCTGGACAAACTTACATACTTGTATTTTGCCACCATATGAGATTTATCCTGCTGGTGGGGTATACCATGGCCCTCCATTTCACTTTGATTTCTTCAAGAAAAAAGAAGGCAGGACCATGGCTATATAGGATCAGACATTATGCTAGCGCACTCTAGCAATTCTACACAATCGTTATCACTGAATACATTTCAAATATACTTCGGTATTTTAAATTTTAACTGAACACTACCTGCCTTGCTCAACTTGTAACAAAACTGAGTGGTGTTCTGTATGAATCAGAGTACACATACTGATGCAATGATAAAATAATACATGACAGGTTTTCATTTCAATGTTTATATTTTACACAAATCATGACAACACAAGTGTGTGATAAAAAAAATGGTGGAGTAAAAAAAATGGTTTTGTCATTATATAAGGTATCCCACTTTCAGACTGGACGAAGCCAAAACCATCTTTCTTCCAATTCCATTTTTTTGGGGCAAGACCTAATCATGACTGATGTAATGACAAGTCTTTGCCTTGAGATGAAAATTTCCTGTTCTTAGCAGCTCACCAGTTGTCAATATAGTGAATATATGCATCACACATAATTTAACCGATATCTCTCACTGTATGCATGAGCTAGGTGGTCTCTGCTCATCACTGTGTCTGGAACTGTTGCATGGTGTAAGCCATCATGCCTGCACCCTGTTGTTGCATTGCGGCACCCTGTGCTGCTGC
>Ga0123353_10004355_pt1 | contig 18217 bp, 7 predicted proteins | sample TergutLab28metaG_3_FD_92763 | JGI IMG/M metagenome (GOLD analysis project Ga0123353, IMG submission 92763) | Labiotermes labralis P3 segment gut microbial communities from Petit-Saut dam, French Guiana - Lab288 P3 | ecosystem: Host-associated > Arthropoda: Insects > Digestive system > Gut ... | reverse complement strand
TATCCGAAGTTGCTCTCGTATCCAAACTCACCTTTCACCATTTCAATCTCCTCCTTGGTATTACTTGACAGTCGCGACTTGCTGTAACCTTCCTCCTTGCTTTCTTAGCCATCCACTCCTTCATTAGAGGCGGATAATCGCCAGTTGCACTGTAGATGGGATGTAACACACATCCTAACTGAAAGAAAGTCGCAATATGAATACTCTTTGGGGGCGGGCGTAGAGTATTTTGTTGCTTGTAAAATGACTGACAAACAAAATTTTCTTCTAAGGGAGATATATATCTCATAGATTCTTCGTATCAATGTACGTAGCTACCTCTCCTCTACTTACTTACTTAAGTGTTTTGTTCGTTCTTTCTGTGACGCACCTTTACTGAATAATATTTTGATTTCACTTTTTTGTGTCGTGTGACACTCTAATCTGTTCGTTGGTTTTCATCAACAAACGTCACGAACTTTATTGTTAAATATTCGCTGTTGTGAGTCACAACGCTTTCTTTGAGTCTCTGGGGAATTGACAGAGACTAGATATTCACCTCCCATACACATACATAGACATATAATTTTAAAATAAAGGAACATTTCGACCTTGCCCCTAAACGTATGTTCACCAGCTAAACCTAGATAGGTAGTAGAAAGCCTACTGTTTGTAAATTAAATCACTTTAAGAATTAATTTCCAAATAAATAACCTTAATCAGGGTTCATAGGTTCTAATTCACACATTTCCTTCTTCGCATCAATTTCAGCATTGGCTACCATTTAATAATCAAAATCATGTGAAATTTTCCTACTAAATATTACAAGAAGGGGACACGTCATTTGTCCATGCGTGCTACGTGACCATTTCATTTCCGATCACTGATGTTATCAATCTAAATATACTCCTGGACGATCAATATATTTCCTTAGATATTTCTGCCCTGAGATAATGGTGTGCAATAAATTTCCCCCTAGATGTTTCTATATCCTTGCGCAATATTGAATTTCGCTCCTGTTTAAGGACGATAAACATGTTGAATGATACTGATGCTCCCTGTGGTGTTGTTACTTTGGCCCTGTGTTTAAGAAAGTACAAATTGCCGCTGAACCAAAGAAAGATACAAAGAAGAACCACAACACACACACACACACACACACACACCAACATCTCACGAGAAATATGGTGTTCAGTGAGCCAAAATAGTGCAAAATCATTTCCTGTTGCAAGGTCCATTACATGACGAGTAATTAAAGATTATCAACCTAAAGTCACTACAGCAAACACCAAAAGTCGAGTAGCGGTTTTTCCAAGTTAAGGTCTGCAATTTAAGCTACGATATTTGGCCAAAGAAAAAACTTTCGGGGTCCAGATTTTTTTTTGGGGGGGGGGGGATGTTTACTGCATGGCAGACAGAGTGAAACCGGATGGATATTTTGCAACACTGTCTGCAGATTACTCATTTTTTGCGGTTGGACAACAGACATCAGATATAATTTGACTGACTCTAGTACGTTGTCCTACCTTTCAATATTAAAACCGCACATTCAGTAACACTGCGCAATATTACCAACCGTCTATATACAACTTAAAAACATTTAATGAGCAGTACTTCAGCCGTCCGCCAATCCTTACTCACTCAGTCGTTTCCCACGGAAACTAATTTGCAGGGACTAATGTTCGTTCAGTGTCGCTGAATTAGCAAATGTAAACTCCTATGAGATTCGTCTACCGGATAATTTGAATGTGTTACCGTAACTAACACCTTATCCACCCCCTCTTGATTTACATCTCGAAAAATTTAGAAACCCTCGAATTTGAACTGTCCCAGCAAACTTAAAACACCATTAAAGTGGACACTGACAAGTGTGTAACAAACCAAAATACTCTTTGTACTTACATCCAGCAACTTCTATCCTATGCTAACTTATACTTCTCTCAATCTCCAGCTGTCTGTCTATTCTACTTCACACATCACTTCATCTCAGTCTCCACTGTTGTAACCATCTTCCTACCTGCTGCCATAGTGACGTTCTCTCTGCACTAACACATGCTGCTGCCTTCCTTCCTAACGTATACATTCTCTGTCCCCACATTCCAGAAATTAAATTTTATCCTTCTAAATAAACTAATTAATTATTTCAAAAGATTTTAGTACAAATAATGAACCTCATTAATCAATTATTCTCCACCCTCCCTTTATTTCCTTCTCATTAATTATAAATAAGCGCCTACACATCTTTTTCTCGAAGTCCTCAATGCACGTTCCCTTCAGGTGACAGAACAATTTCTACACCCAACATGAACTTACATGCATTTGCCGCACTCTGGCAGCTGCTTCCTCTTCTTCTATGGAGTAAGTCTTCGGTTCAACCAGTTGCACGAAAACGCAATAGACACATTGCCTGAAGAAGTAGTAAAATTTCAATGTCTACTGCATTTATTCACCGCAGACAATTGCAACATATTACTGAAGAAAGGACACACAATATTCCTTCCAAATTCATTTCCATTATTCTTATTATCCTCTTTCCAAACCCTGCATTGAATACCGCCATCTCATTTAGAAGTTCAGAATTTTTCAATTAGACAAATTATTCACTACCCTCCCCCCTTCCGTTATTTGACTCAATACACTATATACCACTAAAAGCGTCAAAGAGCAAACAGTTATTCTTATATTCTTTGAAATTGGTGATTACAAAAATATGGAAATGGTTTGGAATATGAGCAGCATCGCAGTGGAGTTATTCAAAGTGTGGTTTCGGGTCTTAGACGTCCAGGGTTTGATATGACATAATATATTTATTAAATGAAATTGGGTTGACACCCGGTGGCAGTAATACCGTACACATTCACACACGAACAATACACAAAACTACACAATGAAACACTAACTAAAACGGATCATACATAACAAAAGAAATACATAAACATAACAATAAGAATGCATAATATACAAAATTCAATATATATACGACGATACACAATAGAACCAAAAGAATATGACAGAAGCAGCAAAACTTCATATTGTCTGTATATCTTCTACTAATGATAGGCACTCTGTTCCTAAGACCTTCACTCCACTTCACTACACTTGTCGACACTTCACTTCTTCCCCGCAAGCAATCTACTTGAATTGAACACGTTTTGTCGTTGTCTCTGAAGAGGCTTAAAGAATGCAATCGTGTATTTTATGTTATTCCCAGAAGAAGGAAAAACCATTTTCTTATGTGGCATTATGTGACTGGGTTTTGTAAGGGAGAGGGTGTATTTGCGGAAAGGTACGAGCCAAATATTTAATAACCAACGTTACTTTTCGTCTGTCAGGAGTTATTATATGTCATATATCAATGGGAATGTTTTCTACAGAGGTCACAGGCAGCAATGGGTACTTCGAAATTTTGTTGAGAAATTTCAGATCTATGCCAGGATATGTTTAATAAACTTTTACAAACTGCACGCGTCGTGTATCTAAATTCAAAGTTTTAGCCTCAGCAAGTCTATGCAGTATTTCCGCACACGAAGACAAAATGTGAACAGAACTGTAGACGTGCCACGACACATTAGCTGTTCAGTGTCAAACACCACAATGGAAACACAGTTCAGTGGAATGTGATTATTAATTTTCTGTCGTGTCCAATAGGTTGACCAACTTAAGAAATTTATATTCGTATAAACGAGTTCTTAGCTCTTATTAGAAGTTACTCAGCGTTGACTGGTAGTTAGTTACCGACATATAGGCATAGCCTATCGGTCCCATATTCAAGGGTAGAAGAGGTCTGTTTCACGGTGAAGATAGGACCGTTAGGCTGAAGCGAAATGTCGGTGGCTTAACACAAATCGAAGCCAGTAACGTGCCAGCAAAGCAGTGGGAGCCCCAAACTCCAAATTACAACAAAATTCACCCTGTCCCCAAAGTTAGTGTACAGCACATGAGCATAATCCTCGAAGTAGTTTGCTAGTACAGGATTGGTCCATCCACCAAGATCTTGTAGAGGCTGTGGCAGATCCCAGTGGTACATCGTTATCTGAAACGAGGTTGATTTGCATTATTAATAACCTGCTGTACAGAGGTCGCAGAAAGACCTCACAAGGATCAACATCGCACCATATATATCTCTAATTCTCTTTCAAGGTCATGTACATTTAATATGTTGTTTGTTTTCAGAACTTTCATATATGATATGAATTTTAAATACTTTCTATCGACAAAGGCTTGCGTTACCTGACTCCAAGTAGTGGGGAATACTGAACAAAGGAAAATAAAAATGGGGAGAAAGGGAAGGAGCCCTTCGCCTTCACCTTTGCGATCTAATTTATTTTTCCTTTACTTTAATATATTCAAGAACAGTGAAGTCACTAATTCCTACAGTTAAACACACTTATTATTCGACTTTTCCCGTTTTGAGGACGAGATCAAAAAGGAACCAGCTGCCTAAGGATTTAACTTTTCCATAAAAACTTTAACTTACATGGGCCGAAGTATGAAAATGTGTTACCAAAGAAGAAGAAAAACTCATAAGAAAATATTTTAGGTTCTTCTACTTATGAACTGCGAAAAGCAACCATCAGCTTCGTGCTATCCTTCTTGTACTCCGAGCGGTCGAATACATATACCTTCGGAATTCCATATTGTGGATTTTAATTTTTATGAAAAATTGCCGACATATTTAACTTTCGGTAAATACTGGACAAAAACAACAGACACATCACTTGGAGACTTACGTAAATTGCTAACGCTATCTCAGTAATTTCCAAAAAATACGAAAATCCAAAGTAAAAATAATGAGGAAGTGTCTCCTACGATAAGAAAAAATAAAGTCGCTCTCAGATGGAGAATGTATCGAATATTGACAGTAAATGGTGTGAGACAAATAAAGACTTATTTCAAAGGTGTTACTCTCATCTCCAATCATATTATAGAGTACAACATTTTCAGACATAGTGACCACAATAAACAAAAAATGCCCGATGCGTTAGGTTCTGTAGCAGACCCTAGTCATCGTGTATAGTATAGCTTGGCATACTTTCATTTTAACTGTTTACATGTTGACTGTTTTATCGATTGGATTGTTTTACCGGTAAAAAGTTTTATTGTTGCAGTGATTAGTCTGAAAAATAGATACAAGCAGAAAAATATCCATTACCTTACACGTCCTTACAAATCTTAGGACCAGCCAGTTTGCTATTCAATGTTATCAGGCAATCTTTCACCGACAGTTAAAACAATTACACATTTTATAATTTCATAGCTTCATTCACGAAAAAACAAAATTTTCGAATCACCTTTCTGCCGTTCATATCTTTGAATACACGCAAATCTTTGGACATGGACACTAAAACGTTTGCTTCAACTGTAGGCAGATGTTAGGGAGCGATACATGGAATGACGTAACAAAATGCACTATTTGAAAATCCTTTCTACAGCAGCGGAATTAAAGTGGATAGTGAATGGTGCAGGTTTGGCACCTCATTTCAAAATACCAGGATACTACGCGAACACTTACCATAGGCTGTATTCCATTGGCGAACGGTTCGTTTATCAGCTTATTATAATAAGCAATACCGGCCTGATTCACTTTGTTGTCATGTACAGTTGGTAGAATTCGCGGCCACGACACAGAGAACCGGTAGAAATGAACCTGCACTATACACATTTATGTACCTCAGGTACACATAGCGACATGGCATTAAGCAGGCAGGGTATGCAAGGGGAGTGATTGGTCGAGAGTACGAGGAATGGAAGGGACAATAAGGGATGTGTTTTAGGTGTTCTGTATAATAAAATCACCGGACTGAAGAAAACCACAAAGTGTTTCAGGTTTGTTTAGGTACCAGCGGACATTCAACTGGGAGGATCATAAATACGAGACAGCGGTGTTAGATTTTGAGAAAGTTTCAGTAAACAATTTAAATATATATACAAGAAAACAAACGTTCAGAAATACATAGCACAAGTTACAAACATAAACAATCTGACACATACGAATGAGACGATCTTTAAATGTAACCTGCCGCTACCACCATCACAGTACATGTTGAAGGTAGCAGAGTGTGTCAAAACATTTGTACGTACACTTGTACCATAAACTACGGCGTCACATTCTTTACGATATCTGTCTTATCCAACAAATTCTCACCGCTAATTCCTTTAGCATTCGGACGTCTTCCTTATACAGATGATAGGAATTTCAGGCTACATCTCCAGTTGATTTATCTGCGATGACGTCCGGTTGATCGTGGATCAGTCTGTCCCATATAATCTCGCCCTTACCTGTGTATCACAGATCAGTGTAAATACCCCAAACCGGCACGTATGTTTAAATCTGTGTTATGCTGAATTTTGGGAGTGGCTGAATAGAGCCACATTTTCATTAGCTTCTGTAGAGTCAGAATTATGCATTGGTTATTTGTTATTGTTATAAATGGGCCAATAAGGGATGAAAGTCTGACTATCAGTTTATACCCCAGTGGATGTGGAGAGGATGAAGAGGATACTGATAGGTAATTTTACGTATGTACAGCAGTACAAATACACATAAACAGAATACGTAAACTTTTCGTTTCACCAAAATTAAACACAACCGGAGTAACACAAAGTACATCTGTCAGTACAAAGGCAAATTCACTCACCGTCATCATTGCAAGCGCGTTCTATTTGATGAGATGATGAAGCGGTTCCAAACAGAAATCCAGCGGGGAACTCCAGAGAAGCCAAGCTAAGACCTCTCGCTGTACAGCTGCTATCTATGACACATTAACACTCACTGCCGCGTATCGCCTATTACCAATATCAATACTCGCCTTAATTTTATGGCGCGGCGCCTCTTTAGCCTTGAAAATGTAGGCATGTAACCAGATAACATGCAAAATGTATGCACGCAACTTGGGTGCACTAAACACAGACAAATTCCAGAAAACCGACTGTGCCTAGCACTTTACAGCTGGTAGGCCTGAGGATTTCCTGCGCAGTATTCCACAAATATAAAGCAAATTGCAGACTGTAATTGAAACACTACGAAAGCCCGCGGTCCCCCATTGAAAACCAACTCGACGCCGCAAAATTACTAAGTTCATGCGACATATTAAAATTTGTATAAGTCCTTATCATGAAACTTTCAAGGTCCATAATCAAGACGAGAAATCCGTTAGCGGAAGTGCGTTATCTTAATTAATGGCGGTTTTTGGGGATTTCGAAAATTATAATATTCTCTCATTTACCTCGAAGATGCAGACCAAATATACTGCGCGGTGTCTGAACAAACTGTGTTACTACGCCTTAGTTCTCCAAACGAAACTGGGAATCCAAAATTTAAAAATTGTATTTCAGAAATGAATAGCTTCGAACACATATCAGTGTGACACACAACACGGCATCGCATGATTTGACCGCAGCTCGCTTCGCCAATTTAAGGAGCACCGCATTTATTTTTAACAAAACATTATTCCTTCGGTTTAAGTAATAAGTAAACTACTAAGTAGCCGTTACATAAATGCATCCACGGATCACCTGTGATCCGTTTGCGGATTCCTAGAGCGCCTGAGGAGTACATTTTGCAGAAACACTGCACTACCCGGTTCAGAAACTCAAAAGACAATCACCTTATGAAACTCGCTATTCTCAGTGATGAGTTAAGATGTGCTGTTAAACGATTGGCCGTATATATAGGCAACAGGTGAACCTGAATTCACAAAATCACAAAAAAAAATTTCTGGAAAATTATTCATTTTTTACGATTTATTTCTTTGAAACACATAATAAAGAAAAGCTGTAGATAAATTTAAACTATTCTAAGAAATTTATTTTATCATAAGAAAACCCATGGATTTATTCTTACCTTCTAACCAAGTTACCACAAATAAACACGAAATATATTAGAATGAAACACAGCATGACCGCCTGATATATAAAAGTTACCATAACCATCAGTTCAGCAAATTCACACACATATGTCCGGACAAAATAATGTGTTGAATTCAGAGCTGCCAACTGTATCAGTGCGTCACTGAGAACCATCGACACTCAGCAATTCAACAGAAATCTTGTTGCTTTTAATTATCTGGGAGTAGAAGTCTGCTGACATCTTGGCTGTTCTTTTGCGATCAGGGCCATTGAAATCTACGTGAAACAGGCCAAATTTGTCACTGAAAAACATTAAAATTCACAAGACAGTAAGAAAATTTTAGATACGGTTTCTTGCACAAGCGTGTGTTGGATGAGTGCCAAATTATCTGATTATATAGACACCAGGCTACTGGATGAATGTAACATTTCGAATTCAAGGTCAATAATGACACGTAACAAATAAATAATACTTACTTATATCCAAAAACCCATTCAAAGTTGTCCATCAGGGACCATAATGTGTAACCGATTACGTTGCATCCATCTTCCTTCGTAGCCTTCAGTAATTCGCACAAGTACTTCTGCAACAAAGATTTCACTGGGCTCGTTATGGCGTTACTCACGTTAGCACGGTTAGCACCACGAAGATATTTTGGAAGGATGAAGATTTGGGAAGCAAATTTACAACTATACAAATCGTCTGTTCAGGTTTTAAAAGCTTTAAATTTTACGAGGTAAATTTCGGTACTGCCACCATTATTATCACCATATATTCCTACTGCTTAGTAATCTCCATTTTATAAATTAACATAGCAACACTTCTTTTCTGTTGGGATGTCATATTTAATAACGCCGAAACGCAACAGACTGTTTAAGAGTCGAGGCAGGCAGCTGTTATTTATGGAAGACAAGGACGTTTAGTGCTGACGACATCGCAACTGTCCGGCAGATGTTCGTAAAGGCATTTTTGTTTTGAGGGGCAAAGAAAGTTTGCCTCAGCGAATTTTGTTACAGATCTAAAGTGATGGACGAAGGAGATAGAAGTGTGTCAGAAAATGAAGTACAGAATTTCAAAATAGTGGAACGGACACCCGTGTTTACTACAGCTTTGTTCGGCACAGCACTTCAGAATAAGGCGTGGAAGTAGCATGAGCGACAGAACTGATATGGAAAACCTTTGAATCAAAATTCTGGATTTATTCACAGCCATGGAGATGACTATCAGAAACGTAGACACCTTTGTCCACGGAGAAGTGAGAGCCACAATTCGATATCTGGGCTAAGCATTGGTCTTGTTCCATCGCAACTACACACAGCACTGTTCATGAAGAACTGGATATCACACAGTGTGTGTGTTCCTTAGTACCGGTACCATGTTGCCTGACGAAAGAGGGCAAAATCGACGTTTCGAAATTGCTCTTTAAAATCTGTAAATGCTTCTAGAGAAGGAAGTTAATGATCTACAGAACCATACGTATTCATTGGCATGGATTCTGTTCCTTCTGATGACCAAAATATCTCATCCCAAGAAAACGACCTTTCGCAGAGGTACATGTCTCCATTTGTAAGTGAAATGCAAAATGAAAATTCCATGTGGGTGTTGGCCACAAGTGAACACGGCCTGAACTCGGTTCATTTGATTAGGTAGGCAAAGCTGGACTAAGAAAGGACTTGCTCTTAGTGTACAGTGTTATATTCAGAGAATGAACAAAGGCTAGCTCTATTGCGACATTAGCATTACGTGTTACGTCATCAGAACAGCAATAACCATAACTATTAAGAACTGAGCGTTTAAATTAGGCAGCAAATAAAACCGCTTAAAACCATAAGATACAATAATAATCTCGATGCCATGAAATTCCTGTATTCCCGTACATTCCTTATGTAAACGCTACCATCACTGCGCATTCTTTACCCTTTAATTATACGGTGACACCGTAAGTATTGCAGGCCGAACTCCACCCAAATCAAAACATATATTTACATAGTAGCTGCAGCTTAAATCCGCAATTTGCAAAAAAATGACTTTGTACGAGTCATGTATTTGGCTTCAAATTAAGAAATTTAAATAACTTTCGAGAGAAATACAGAAATATTGCCACTTACTGTGAGGTAATCAATTCTGTCTCTGTCGTTAAGTTCCCCATGATCAGAGAATCCATTCTCTGTTATCAAGACAGGTGGATTGTTGTACTCGTTGGCTATCCAGTTCAGCGTCTTTCTGAAACCCCACGGTACAACCTGTGAATAACAGTCAATATAACAACCAGAATAACATAACTTCAGCAGTCAGCAGAACAAAAGTTGTAATGACATTCATTTTGTAATAAATTGCTTACTTCAATTTTACATTCAAACGTGTTGCAGGAATTACCACTACACAGTGGAAATTATGACCAACTAATTGTTCTTTTAGTTTTTCACGGTAAATTTGCATAAGAATAAACTGATGTTTGTTACAATATAAACCAACAAATCCACACTTCGTATGAATTTCATTGATGTTTTAATATAAATAGAAGCCTATGTGTACCGGGCCTTACATGTTCATCATCAGGGACAGCACTGTTGTATAAACAATCATTCGACATTAATATTGCTCCATTATGCAGCAGAGGGGTCATAATTACATTAAAATATAAATTATACTTCATGGAAATGTGCACTAAAATTATAACATTTTTTATTCATAAAATTTTAAGTCGTTCAATTCCATTTGTAGAAGTGTTTATAGAGTAAGTTAATAAAAGGGATGTAAAACAGAGATGTCACAAAAAATATATATGAATATTATAAAACACAGAACAATTGTTGCATCACATGCAGTGATTTGGTCGGGAATGTGACGGCTCTGACAGAGTTAAGAAATGCATCAGAGGAGTGTGGGGTAAAAGAAAAGGAAAGAATTCGCTTCGTTGAAAGAGGCGGAAATGGAAGAATAATATTACAATAAAACTTCTAATGGAACACTGAATGCTGCCGAATAGTTTAGTCTGTCTCAGGACAGGAACAGTTTGTGGGCTGTTAGTAACACCGTAACCAATTTCGTGTTCCAAGGAATGAAGTGTATTTTCTGACCAAATTTGAAACTACCAATTTCTCGATATGGGCTGAGACGAATGGAGACTCTTGGATGGTTAAACACTTTATATTATGGCAACCATCATATGAGAGGTCTTTACAGTATTCACGCCCTATTCCACGGAAAAGCAGTAGCCACAGAATCCAAGCAGTTACTCTCTGAAAGCAGATTCACGGTTTAGCAGTTATGCGACGGCATCCGGTGTTTGCGAAGGAAACTGGTAACGATAATAATCAGGTTGTGACTATTTTACTAATTCACTGAGTTGCTAAACAGCATATAGATTGATGGTGGTGATGTTGATGATGATAACAATAATAACGATTGAATTATGATGACGTTACAAGAAACGTTGTGGGCTACCAGACTGCTTACTTCTCTTTCAATTTGCAACGAAGCTCTTCCCTGGAGTATTCAATATTTTAAAACATTTTTAATACTTAATATCACAAATAAAACCAATTACATGCTGTAAATTCAGTGCGATTAAAACAAGGTACAGGCAACAGAAATGTATATTGAAATACAGGGAGTTTCTTTTTGCAAGAATGGATATTCCATCCCCCCAGTTTGGCCGACACGTAAGATGAACTTACGTTTCACGGACATTTTATGCAACGTAATGTAAAATATTACTGATAATGTTACAGAACCTAAAATAACTCCAATAACATCGATGAAATTGAATTTCAAGAAGTGCCAAAACCTAATACACACACACACACACAGACGAACAAGCCTATATTGAGTATTCACTTAGCACTATATTGCGTGCTTACCTGCATGATTTCCGAAACAGAAGTAGCGTACTTATCATCTACAACATTAGCAACTCCTGTATCCATGAGAAAGATTGTTTCTTTTTGACTCTGGTGAGTGAAGAATGTGGTGTAGTGGTTTATTCCAAGGAAGTCCCAAGTGCCTAAAAATTAAAATTTATACGTTTTCGGTATTCAAGGACAAAAAATATGTTGGACCTAAATTGTGAAGACAGGAAGAAGCTTTATACAGTACAGTTTATTGTATGGAAGTACAAATAGTTGAAAGGTACAGCAAATCATCACTGTGATTTTATAAGCACCACTCGTGGATCATGACTACGTGTGGGATACTGCATGTGGCAAGCTGCACGCAGCCGACACTCGCCGCTAAGTACAAGTGAGCTGTTAAACATCGTGCTGGCCTCGCTACCGTTGCCGCAGAGCCCACTTGGAGGCAGTTTGATTAACAAAGCCTCTGTGGATGCTGTGTGAAATATAGGAGTCTGTAACCGTCGATAAGGGAAACCTATCACTTTACAGGCCTCGAGAAGCGCCTATGTTTCCAATGGATAGAGGCTTCCAGAAATTCGAGAAAATCACCACATAAATGTGGTAAGTTTGCATTATTACGCACCGACCGCTTTGCCCCTCCAGTACATAGTTCTGATACTCAAATGCGTTACAGTCTGAGGCAATCCCAGGGCCATAGTGGGGTCGGAAGTAATAAGTCAATGATTAATCTCAACGATCCCATTGGGGATCGAACCCCCGACCTTCCGGACTGTAGCGCAGTGCCTCAGCAAACTGCGCCAACAAAAAATCGACTCAAATTTCCCAGTAATTCAGCCAGGGGACTAGTCTACTTCTGGCCACCATGAAGTAAAATGTCTTGGCCTGTCTGATGCCAAACTGTGACGAAAGTGTCAAAAGGTTCCGTGCGAAGTTCCCGGACAAGTTTAAACAACAACCCACAAAGATTTATCCCGCAATGTATGATTACAGTGTCACTGTTCTTAATAAAGCACCGCACAATTAAGGCTTATAAATGTGTGGAGCTGTAATATAATAATAAAGTCCATTGTTCCTTCTAGGAACAATGGACTTTATTATTCCACTTCCGTCTATCGGCTGCTAAGAACCTTAGTTCATTCCAGCTTCTAACCGCTTTCTTGATTACTGATCTTCTCCAGCTGTTTCTCGGTCTTCATCTCTTCCTGTTTCCCTGGGGGTTCCAGAGTAGGGCAGCCTTTGGTATCTCTTCATTCCCTTTTCTTAAAGTGTGACCAATCCATCTAAATTTCCTTTTTCTTATTTCTAAATTTATATCCTCTTGTCCTGTTACTTTCCATAGGTCTTTGCTGGAAATAACATTTGGCCACCATATTCTTAATATATATATCTTAGACATCTATTCACAAAGGTTTGTGTTTTACGCTGAATTTCCTTTGTGACAAGCCAAGTCTCATGCGTGGAGCTGTAACACCACATATTATTAAAATAACCAATTCACGAACTTTAAGCAGTCACTTTCACATTCAGGCTGTTTTACCCACGTGGAATCGTCTCTGTTACCCTTCGGACAGCAGGCTTAATGCGCCTCACTTCGGATAAAACACTGAGTGGGGAAGAAAGTTATATTTGTCATATGGGAAATCACCCACATTCTTGTATATTGTCTAGTCACTATATCGGCCCAATTGGGCAGGATGTTTAAGTTTGCTAAAATTCTTATACCCATGTATATCAATTTTAGATGCGTTGCTTTCTTGGGTAGCGTTTTTATAGTCAATCTATAGGTCTGTCTCTCTGTTTATACACATGACACTGAGCACATAGCATTAACCATCATGGATTTAAAAAAACTTTTGACAATGGAATATTTTAGGTAAATTTTGCAGCCAATAAAATTTTCAAAATATTGGGCAATTTTAAAGAACATTTACAAGAGAGTACACTTTCTCTTACACAGCAATATGCGCCACTCGAGTCACGATCAATTTCAATGTTGTTGCTAGCATACCAGCAAGACACATAATTCCCGCGGAATCAATTTTGTGTTCGACGGAACGGGTGTTAATGATTGCACTAAGTGTGAAGTTGTGACATTTAAATGACAATATTCTCACAAAATACTCTTCTCGTTTCTCGCTCTCATCTTAGAATTTGTAAGTCATTCGTTGTTTTACTTTTCACTAAAAAAAAAATCCAATTTTCTTGCTGTATCCGAAGTTGCTCTCGTATCCAAACTCACCTTTCACCATTTCAATCTCATCCTTGGTGAAACTTGGCAGTCGCGACCTGCTGTAACCTTCCTCCTTGCTTTTCTTAGCCATCCACTCCTTCATTACGGGCGGATAATCGCCAGTTGCACTGTAGATGGGATGTAACACCCATCCTAACTGAAAGAAAGTCGCAATATTAGTACTCTTTTGGAGAGGGGGGGGGGGAAGGTAATCTAGTGCATGTTAAATGTCTGTGAAACAAAATCTTCTTTTACGGTATATATGTATGACTCATAGTTTCTTCTTACCATCTACCTACCTCCATTTCCTCTAAGTACTTACTTAAGTATTCTGTTCGTTCTTCCTCTAATCCAACTTTCTGAACAACATTTTGTATTCACTTTTTTTGTCGCTGTAATCTGTTGGTTGGTTATCACCAACAGAAGTCACAAATTTATTGTTAAATGTTTGCTGTTGTGATTCAGAAAGCTTTTATTAAGTCTCTGGTGCCCTGGTAGAGCCGAGATATTCGCCCCATTTTAGCACGATCAAGACGGTGGTTTCATATATGGGAATATTTCGGTCGTGTCCCTAAACGTTTGTTCACCAGCTAAACCTGGATATGCAGTGGGTACCGTAGTGTCATGGGATTAAACCACTTTCTAATTAATTTCAAAATAAATGACTTAAATAGGGTTGATGTATTCTAAGTCACACTGACTCCTTCGTATCCATTTCAACATTGACTATCATTTAATAATCAAAATGATCTGAGAACTTCCAACCAAATATTACACGAAGAGGCCACGTCATTTGTCCATGCACGCTACGTCATTTCATTTCCGATCATTGATGTTTTTAATCTAAGCCGATCCATAGACAGTCAATATTTTTTGCGATATTTTTGCTTTAAGCAATACTGTGCAATATATTTCTCCCTGTACGACTCTATATCATTTCTCAATATTTCATTTCGCCCCTTCTTAGGACGATAAACACGTTCAGTGCTACTGATGCTGCCTGTGGTGTCATTATTTTGGCTCCGTGTTTAAGAATGTACGATTCGCCGCTGCACCGACGAAAGGTACAAAGAAAAACCACACAACACGCACAACATCTTACAAGAGATGTCGTGCTGAGGATGCCAAATTAATACAAAATCGTTTGCTGCTGGAAGGTCCATTACTTGCCGCGTAACTAAAGATTATCACCCCACAGTCGCTACAGCTAACACTAACAGTCGAGAAGCCGTCTTTCCAAGTTAAGGCCTGCCAATTACGCTGCGATGTTTGGCCAAAGAAAAACAAATTTGAACATCTGAAATTTTCTTTTTCGGGTATGTTTACTGCATGGCAGACAGATTGAAGCAGGATGGATATTTTGCAACACTGTCCACAGATTACTTATTGTTTTGCGGTTGAACAGATATAAGACGTCAATTGATTGACGCAGTACATCGTCCTACCATTCAATATTAATACCGCTCTTTCGGTAATATTGCGCGTCTTTAATTATTGCGCTGTATTACCGAACGTCTAGAGGCAACTTAATCACATTTAATGTGCAATATTTTGACTATCCGCCTCACCTTACTCACTCAGTCGTTTCGCATGAAACCTAACTAAAAGGGACAAACGTTTTCTTCAGTGCGTTTCATTAGCAAATATAACCTCCGTATGAATGTCGTCTAAGGGAGAATTTTAAAGTGGTACCGTAACTAAATTCATATCCACCCCCTCTTAATTTACATCTCGAAAAATGAACAAAACTTCGAATTTGAACTGTCCCAGGAATGTTCAAAAACCACTAAATTTGATACTGACAAATATGTATCAAGCTAAAACACTCTTTGTATTAACATCCAGCATTTTCTGTCCTATGCTAAATTCTACTTCTCTCACTATAGAGCTATCTCTCTATCCTACTTCGCATATCACTTCGTCTCAATCTCCATTCTTGTAACCGTCTTCCTCCTTGCTGCCATTCTGACGTTCTCTGTTCACTATCAGATGATACTTCCTTCCCTCCTAACGTATACATTCTCTCTCCCTACATTCCACAAATTAATTTCGATCCTTCTAAATGCAATAATCATTTCTTTCAAACGGTTATGGTACAAATAATAAACGTCTTCCATAAGCAATTATTTTCAACCATCCCTTTATTTCCTGCTTATTAAGTCTAAATATGCCCCCTACAGATCCTGTTCTCAAAGTCCCGAAAATACGTTCCCTTCATGTGACAGACCAAGTTCTACACACAACATGAACTCACATGCATTTGCCGCGCTCTCACAGCTGCTTCCTCTTCTTCTTTGGAGTGAATCTTCGGTTCAATCCAGTTGCAGGAAAACGCAATAGACATCTTGCCTGAAGAAGGAGTAAAAATTCAGTGTCTACTGCATTCATTCACCGCTGACAATTGCAACATACCGCTGACAAATGCTAGATATAACTTAAGTTAAGACACCGAATATTCCTTCCAAATTATTTTCAAATATATTTATTCTCCTCTTTCCAAACTCGGGACTTAACGCTGCCAGTTTTTTTTTTGCCCTTCAGAAGTTTTCATTTCGATAAATTATTCACTACCCCACTTGCCATTTGCCACTATACATGGTACGTATCTCAGAGCGTCGAAGAGCAAATATTTATTCCTATATTCTTTGCTATTGGTGATTACAAAAATATTGAATTGGTGTGGAATACGAACAGCATCACAGTGGAATTTTCCAAGAGTGCGGTATCGTGACCTAGACGTTCAGGGTTCAAATCAACACAAACAAACAGGCTATATGAAAAAAAATAATTGTTCCCGTTACAGGCCCAGAAGGTGGGTAGAGGTACAGCTCTACTCTTCCATGACCGCGGCACTAGAAGGGGGTAAGTGGTCAGCAGCACGACCCGGCCGCACTTTACGCCCGGGAAAGACACGGTACCCATTGTACAGGAATCTGTGTGAGCCTCCGGACCCGTCCGGATGTGCGGAAAATCTCGTCCCCACCGGGATATTTTTTTCCTTGTGCACAGGCAAAATGTTAATATCAGCTTGTCACATTTATATTAGCCTCGGCTTAAGTTGTCAACGGCTTATATACAGTAACGCAAAGTAACAAAATTCAAACACGTAAAGAATTGAATGAGTAACTTTAGAATTTCCCTTTATTGGGAATTAAACCCTTACTTCCCTTCTTTCTTTGTCCTTTCTCTTCTTTTATTTTCTTTATTGTCATTTATCTTTCCCTATTTTCTCTCAAAATTCCTCCCAAAACTCCAACTTTCCACTCTATTTTCCTTGTTCCTTCAGTCTCTCCTTCATCATTTATTTCAGATTGTCTTTCTTTCTCTCTTCTTTATATTACTCATTTATTGCTATATGTCCAACATATTGCTTGCTTTTATATCTTTCTCTCTGTTTCTTTCATTTGGCTCAACAGTCGCCCAGTTAGTCATGGCTTCCTCATTCAAGAGGTTTCTATATCACACACAACGACGTACCACAGCCAGTAGGACTCCTCTGGATGGGTGATCAGCCCGTCACAGAGAACTCTACCTGTCAACACACAACACTCACAACAAACAAATATCCATGCCCTTGGTGGGATTATTTTACCGATATACGTTTATTCAAGTACATTGCTTACATTCCAGCACATAAGTAACAGCTACTGTCAGCATCGTTCCTGCAGTCAGAGTGTCATAGCACAATAGACATTATCACTCCCCCACATCACCGTTTCTATCGATCCACCTCTCTCTCGTAGACTATACTCGTACACCTCGCATACATTTCCCTGCCTCCTCACTTCACACTGCATAAGATTGCAAGGTTGGCACACTTTGCGGCCCATGTACAGCACAAAGTCACATCCATTCCACCAATCATGGGCCAGAGACCGCTCATGCTCCTACACCTTCATGCCCTTGCGGTCCACGCACCATACTCGCATGGGTCAATTTCCGTTCCACTCCTACCATTGCCAAACACTGTAACAAGTGTTACCCTGACGCTGCCGCTCCACGGTGTGTACCTTTCATGGGATCGTGATCATAGGATCTCAAGATAGTTCCCAACGTTGGTCCAGCGATGTTTGGCCTGATACGTCTTCCAGCGTGTCCTTTTCAGAAAATTGTTTTAATCTTGCTCAATGCATGCTCGAATTTCTTTAATTCTGTACCACACCAAATGGGCCAGTATCCATAACACCGCCCGGTGTCGCTGAGGTGGCCATAGCCGGAATTGGGGGCTCGTCGTCCAGTCCGGTGGTATTTGGGCCGGGTCAATGCGCAGAATCCATGCTATACGTCGTTTGGTCCAGAGCC
>Ga0123353_10004354_pt1 | contig 18217 bp, 12 predicted proteins | sample TergutLab28metaG_3_FD_92763 | JGI IMG/M metagenome (GOLD analysis project Ga0123353, IMG submission 92763) | Labiotermes labralis P3 segment gut microbial communities from Petit-Saut dam, French Guiana - Lab288 P3 | ecosystem: Host-associated > Arthropoda: Insects > Digestive system > Gut ... | reverse complement strand
GGATACTGTGGCAACCCCTGTATTGCTGCTGGACAGGCTTGCCCCTGAAGTCACCGCCACACGGCTGCCATCCGAGTAAACCGCTGTGACGGATACTGTTTGAGAGGCGCCTATCGTAAGGGATAGTGAAGAAGGCGCCGCCTCGATGCTGCTCAGTGTCGGCGCCGTGGGCAATTCGATCTCGGCCAGGGACAGGTTTGCGCCCACTGTCGCATTCCCGTTGGCGCTGTCTATTCTTATGGTCAAAGTATAACTACCGGCTGCCAGCTCGGTTGTTTTTGCCGCAGTTGTGCTAAATGGGCTTGAAAACACTGTTTTGCCCGCGCTGTCCTTAATGCTGATTGTTACTTGTGTTTTACTGTCAACACCCGTTGCGTTTATTGTCGCTATTGCGGGGAATGATGCCGTGAAATTATGGTTAAAGCTGGCGCCCGCTTTTCCTTTATCGCTGAAGCTGTATGAAGCCCTGTTCGCTACCACATTTATGGTTCTCGTCGCTGTGCCGGTATTACCGGCCATGTCGGTAGCCGAATAGGTCAGCCTGTAGGCGCCTATAATACTCGTATCTACCGACCCGCTGACGACGACCTTGCTCGTTATATCGCCGTCAACGTTGTCGACGGCCCTGTAGCCCGGCTCAATGTATGCGTTGCCGCGGTTAATTGTGACGGTCGACCCTCCGGTCAATGTTATCACCGGGGCAATTGTGTCGGGTACTGTTATGAGGCAGGTTGCGGTAAGCCCGTTTATCGTCCTGGCTGTGATTGTTGCCGTGCCCGCCACTCTTGCGGTCACCAGCCCGGTTGTTGATACCGTCGCGACCGCCGTGTTGCTGCTCGACCATGTGATCGTGTTGATCGCGTTGGTGGGCGTCACCGTAGCCGTGAGCTGACGCGTCGCATTGGGCGCGAGCGTCGCCTCGCCAGGCGTGACAGTTACACCGGTCGGCGGGAGCGTTACTGTAACGGCGCAGCTTCCCGACCTGTTGCTCCCGTCAGTCGAACGGGCTGTGATGGTCGCTGTCCCGGCAGCTACCCCTAACACCACGCCGTCAGAATTCACCGTCGCTACAGACGTATTGCTGCTGCTCCAGGTCAAAGTCCTGTTCGATGCGTTAGTTGGCAAGACTGTCGCTGCCAGTGTCGTTGTCCCGGCGACATTTATACTTGCCGCAGACGGCAATGTAACGCTTGTCACCAGAATGGGCGAACCGTCGCCTTCGCCGGTGACGAATTTCATCGTATATGCCTGTTCGAGCGCGCCGTTAGCGGAAACAGCGCCCCCGACGGGAATAGTGAAGGTATACTCAGTAAATGGCCGCAGCTTCTCGCTGAGCGTTATAATTGCCGGATTACTCGCCAATTGCGATGACCAACTGATATTTCTCCCGCTGTTGTCAACTAATGTAAAGCTTATCGCGCGTATGATCTGATAATTAAATGTAACGCTAATCGTGGTAGCGACGTTTACGTTCGTATTGCCGTTAGAGGGTATAGAACTCAGGACTGCCATTGGGGCCAAGGAGACGCCGGTCACCTGTACCGTCGCGCTACTTCCGTTATACCCAACCGCGACGCTCGCCGACCCCGCGCTTCTGACTGTAATCAATCCGGAGTTGTTGACGGTCGCAACATTTGCGTTATTTGACAAATATGTCGCCTGGGAAGTTATGTTCGTAATCGTGCCGTTATTATAGTATTCAACGGTGAGCTGTTTCTGTTTTGAGCCGGAGTAGACGTTTTCGACCACGCTTGTCGGCGTGACAATGATGAATTGAGGGGCGACAACCCCTGCTGCTTTGCCGATATTCAAAATGCCGGTGCCATAATAGCGGTTGCCGCCGGTCGTTATCGGGTCTACGTTATAGCGGATTACAGCCTTTACCGATGCCGGCGATAGGGAAGGGGTGTCGCAGAGCAGCATTGCAGCAGACCCCGCTACGTGTGGAGAGGCCATTGAAGTTCCGCTCATGCTCCCGGTCCTGCCGCCCGGAATAGTGCTTATGATACCGACGCCCGGTGCTGCAACATCTACACATTCCCCATAATTTGAGCTGGATGCCGGCCTGTTTGAGCTGTCGAATGACGCTACGGTGATAACGGCGGGGATATGCGCGGGGCAATGGTTCTTCGCGTCGTCGGTTTCATTGCCCGCCGCCACGACTACCGTTACGTTTTTACCGATCGCGTACATGACCGAATCATCCTCGGTCTGGCTATGCGAGCCGCCCAGGCTCATATTGATGACTTTGGCGCCGTTGTCGGCAGCCCAGCGTATGCCGTTTGACACGGTGAGGCTAGAGCCCCTGCCGTCGTCGCCGAGCACTTTTACCGGCATAATCTTAACGTTTGGCAGCGCGATGGTAACGTCTACAATCGTACCCGCTACGTGCGTGCCGTGGCTGTGGACATCCGACGGGGCAGCGCCTGCGTTTATGAAATTGTACCCTGGGATATGCCGACCGGCAAAATACGGATGCGCCGAATCAAGCCCCGTGTCAAGCACCGCTACGACGACGGCGGCGTTTTGCTTGCCGTTAGAAATGAGATAGTCGAGATATAAGTCCGAACCTATACGCCCCGGGCCCCAGCCGAGGTGCGTATATGCCGCAGCAACGGGGCTTTCATAAGGTAAATATACAGGTTCGTCCGGAATCGGATATATATAATAATCATCATCGTCAAATTCGTACGCGGGTTCCGTTTCCAACATGACGAGCCTGTCCGGTTCTGCAAACACGACATTTGATGATACGTTCAGAGCTTCGCATGCAGCCTGCGCCTTCTCACCGGTTTCAAATTGCAGCACGTACAGCCCGTCGGGCCCTGCAATAGCCTGCACAGCGCCGATATCATTTGGCGCCGTTTTTCCCGGCTTGACCTTGACCGCCAGGCGCGCCATCTGGTACTCATTGGTTATGGTGATCTCGCCGCTCCCGTTGTCGTAACTGATTTCAAATCCCAGCCCAAGGTCGCCCAAAACACAGGAGGGCAGGACAGGCTTCCCGTTTTTTATCGCTGCTGCAGCGGGCATCCCTTTTTTATTGCCATTGATCTTTATGCTGTTTTCGCCGTATTTTATCTCTATATTCGCGCCGTTTTTCTCAACAACCACGCTTTCAGAATCGAAAGACGTCTGTGCGCCGAGGGCGGTAAATACTTCCAGGGGCATTATCAGTTCATCGCCCGCAATTTCCGCTTTGTTGTCCAGCTTTATAGTTTTTCCATCCACATCAAGCGTCTCGCCGCCGACCGATAAAGTCGCCGTATCAAAGAAAGCGTCATCCCAGTTGGACGCCACTAACTCAGAAACCGCTTGATAGTAGTTTTCGCTGCCCCCGCCGCCCGTACTGCCGGGCGAGGCAGATGCTGCAAACGCTGTGAGGCCAAACGCAAACATGATCGCCAGTAGTAATGCTAAAATTCGCTTGAACATAATATGAGTTCCCCTTTCAATATTTTGTGCATAAACACGCATATTTTTGGATATCTGAAAGCATAATAACATAAAACATTTAAAATTTAAATGTTTTAGAGCAAAAATAGGTAAAAAAATCAATACTAATAAGGGAGCGGATCATCTGAATATTAGCAGGCGATCCGTTCCCTTATTTGTAAAGCAAATCTATTTAAATCTGTTCCTCATATTTTTTTATCAATTCTACGGCTGCGGAAAAGTCCGAAATGCCGATTCTTTCCCGCAGCAGCGTTACCAGGCGGTCGCCCTTTTCGTAGGATGAACTATCCAGTTTATCCATTGCCTTATCGATTCCGAGCATGTCAAACTTTTCACAGCATTGCCACAAGTTTTTGAGCAGCTCTAAGTCCGGGGCGGGCAAACGCGGTTTGGCGTTCCCGCTGTCCAGTTTGCGCAGCCATTCCTTTATATCGGCGACAAGCGCGTCCGCGTCCTTAACCAGTGCATCTTTTTTTGCCAGGACTTCCGTTATATTCCCGGCTTTTGACGCCGCTTCCAACCGGGCGGCCCTCTCCCTTATATTTTCCGCGCCTATGCTGCTGCTGGTCCCCTTAAGCCCATGTACGTTCGTAGCGTAAGAGGGAAGAGTTTCCTCTGTCACATGGCGCAGCTTGTTGATGACCGTCGGCGTGTTGGCGGCAAACGAACGGAGGATAGCGGTATAAAGCTCTAAATCACCGGCATACAGAGCCAAGCCCTTTTTCTCGTCTATTCCGCGTATTGATAATACTTTGTTGCTTTCAGGTTTAGGCGGGGCTTCAGTTGCGGGGGGTTCTTTTGATTTATCCATTACCCATCGCCGGAGCACCGTGTCCAGATTCATTATGTTGATTGGCTTTGACAAAAATGCCTGGAAGCCGCTTTCCAAAAACAGTTGCTCGTTTCCGGCAATGGCGTTTGCGGTCAAAGAGATTATGACGACGTTTTTGGCATATGGCGAGCCAATAGCACGGATACGTTTTGCCGCCTCTATGCCGTCCATCACCGGCATCATATGATCCATGAAAATAGCGTCGTAAACCGGTTCTTCGCTTCTGACCCTGTCTATTGCTTCCTGCCCGCTAGTCAAGCAGTCCACGTGCATTTTGTACTTTCGCATCATGCCTGTCGCCACATCCAAATTAGTCTGGACGTCGTCGACGACCAGCACTTTAGCGTAACTCATATCGGCGCGCACGAGTTTAGCCGCGTGTTCCTGCTTGTTGTCCGAATAGCGGAAATCGCGCAGGCTTTCGGCGGTTTCCGTGCCAATGAGTTTATCGTTAACGCCTTTTTGCATGATCCGCACGCGAAAAGCAGTCCCTTTTCCATATTCGCTTTCAACTGTTATGCTCCCGCCCATCAATTCGATTAGTTTCTTTGTAATGGACAGCCCGAGCCCCGTCCCCTCGATCTTTCGGTTGGCCTTTGTGTCCACCTGGTTATAGTCGGAAAACAGTTTCTTCAGATCGTCCTGCCGGATGCCTATGCCCGTGTCGCTTACGGATATCCGCATCCAGATATCATCGCCGTCACCTCTTTCGCAATCCACGCAGAGCGTGACGGTCCCCCTGTGCGTGTATTTGAACGCGTTGCTTAAAAGATTGTTGAATACCTGTTTAATGCGCAGTTCATCCCCAAAGAATTCACAGGGCAAATCCTTGCTTATATCGACATGGAACTCGATCGGCTTGCTTTCGATTCGTATTATGTTCAGCGTAATGACGTCGTTCAATAAACTTGCAGAGTTGTACTGCACCGGCAGCAGTTCAAGCTTGCCGGCTTCGATTTTGGAAATGTCTAAAACATCGTTTACAATGCTCAGCAGTATATTGCCGGCTTTGTTGATTTTCCTTATATCATCGCTTACGGAAAGCGGCAGTTCGGATTCCTCTAAATGCAGGTCGGTAAGGCCGATTATAACGTTAAGCGGCGTGCGCATTTCATGGCTCATGATGGTTAAAAACGCCGATTTGGCTTTGTTGGCGCTTTGGGTGGCGTCGTTTGCATCCTGTATGCTTTCCATGCGCTTTTTCAGCGTTGCTACCATCGTCTGGAGGGCCCCGGCAAGCGCCCCGACCTCGTCCCGGTTTTTCACATTAAGCGGTTGGTCAAGGTTGCCATCGGCCATATTCACCGCATAATCTATTACTTTTCGGATGGGGTTGGTTATTTTCTTGCCAAAAAAACCGGAGACGATGACGAGAACGAACATGATGACCAGCGAGCAAGAAATTACTATCAACAAAACGTTGCCTGTTTGCCTGACTTGAACGGTCAGCGGTTTTGCAATGGCCCACATGCCCAGGACTTCTCCTTCGATATCCCTTATCAGCCAATACGCCACCATATAAGGTTCGTTTAATATTTCAATACGTTCAATCACATTTTCATCGTTTTCCAACAAAGCATCCATTATCCGGCTGTCACCCAAATTCGTATCGATTGTGCGGTTGCCGCCAGCGTCCTTTATACTGGTCATAAACAGGGCATCCCCTTTGAAAAGTGTGAAATGCAGCCCGGTCATTTCACTCATGTTGTCCAGGTATTCTTCCGATCCTATGTCCAAAGCAAGGCTTATAACCCCCACAATGGCGCCGTCTTTGAGGATCGGCGCGTCACATCGGATGGTATAAGGGATAATAGCGTTTTCATCATAGAGGATGCCCGCCCTGATATCACCGTTTCGCGCCGCAATCCATGTGGAGCGCTGGCTGAAGCTGTCCCCGACCTGGTCTGAGTGCCCCCTGGCTAAGACGATGCCGTCGGCATCGGTGACAGCAACCGAATCGATTTCGAGCTGGCGCAGGAAAAATTGCGCGAGTTTCTTGATATTCTGCGCATCCTGCGTGTAAACGGCATCCACAAATTCCGGCATTGTGGACACGATGCTTATGTTGTGCAGCAGCCGCGATTCTTCTTGTTTTTGCGTTTTTAAGATCACAGACTGCATGGTAGCTATATCGTCATGTACAGTGCGGTTAAGCAGCCCGCTCATCAGAATCGTGCTGATGCAGAGAATAGTAACGCTGGACACGACCACACCCGTTACTGCAATTGAAATTATTTTTTTCGCAATGGTAGGTTTCATGTATGGCACCTCGCTTTTTGCACGCCGGTTTTCCATCAGGAAAACCTGTAATGTATACGGCTACCCGAATCCTTAAGTTCGTTATGCGCAGACTTTATTATATAGCAAATTGAGTAAATATGCTATCAATTTTCTACATAAAATGTTAATTTTTCTACATTTCTAAAATTCAACGCAAAATAAAAACTCAATATAAATCTCAAATAATAAGACTTTTTTTGTTGACTTTGCATCCAATATCTGATAACTTGCTAACGCAAGTAAAATTTAAGGTCATCCTTAAGGACTGGAGGGCTATATGCCTAGAACAGAAAAAGCAATACAAAACCGCTCAAAATGGTCTTGGTATTTTTATGACTTTGGGAACTCTGCATACGCTTCGATAATCCTTTTAGCAGTATACTCGGCGTTTTTTAAAGATGTAGTTGTCGGTGGGGCTGAAGGAACACGGCTGTGGGCTATAGCCGTTGGCATCGCTTCCGGCGCTGTAGCTTTGCTATCCCCGCTTTTGGGGGCAATCGCTGATTTTACCCGGTTCAAGAAACAATTTTTAGTTATGTTCACTATGCTCTCAGTCGTATTCACAGGCCTTTTGTTTTTTGTCCGCGCAGGTAATGTTTTTATAGGGATGCTTTTCTTCACCCTTGCCGAAATCGGTTATCGAGCCGGGCAACTTTTCTATGACGCGCTATTGACGGACGTATCTACAGATGAAACGATTGGCACAATATCAGGAAACGGCTGGGCATTCGGAATGGTGGGAGGCATACTATCTCTCGTCATTGCGATAATACCCATACAGTTTATTGGTAACCACATGATTCCGGTCTCGTTTCTGATCGCCGCCCTTTTCTTCTTCTTTTCATCACTCCCGTCCTTTTTGTGGGTCAAAGAAAAAAAGCAGGCGGAAGGGATCCCCGCCGGGGAAACAGCCTTTTCGCTTGCTTCAAAGAGTATTGTCAATACAGTTAGCTCTATAAAGCGTTACAAGGAATTTGCCAAATATACAATGGCGTACCTTTTTTACAACAATGGGCTTATGATGCTGATGGGTTTTGCCGCTATCATAGGCGCTACGCTATTTGGGCTCAATCAAATGGAGCTAATAATATTCGTGATAATTATTCAGTTTACAGGCGCATTTGGCGCTATGCTTTTTGGCAAGATGGCCGACGTAGTGAACAGTAAAACAGCTGCGATTACGGCTATCTTTATTTTGGCACTGAGTCTATGCGGGCTTTACTTTACGACGTCAAAGCTATGGTTCTTTGTAATAGGCGGGTTAGTAGGGTTTTTCATGTCAGGCGCCCAAACTGTCAGCCGCAGCATTGTAGGCCAGCTGGCGCCCTCCGACCGCGTAACGGAGTTTTATGGTTTCCTTTCAGTGGCGGGTAGCGCGTCGACATTCGTTGGCCCGTTAGTATTCGGCACCTTGACGTTCCGGATGAACAACTGGTATGTCAATAATGACTTTGGTGAAGTGATAGCCGAGAAAAACAGCTTGTTGTGGGGGATCGGTTCAATAATAGCCTTCCTGGTAGTAGGCGGCGCACTGTTTCTCCTGGTAAAACGGATTGATAAAAATGGCAAGGAAGCGAAATAGTTACAGAGTTTTGCTAAATTGCGCTGAATATCGCTGGTAAATGGTCTTTGCATAGCGAGTGTTGTTATAGGATTAATAATATCCAATAGCGGCGCTCGCTTTTTTTATTCAGCTTGCAGAAGTTGATATGAATAGTGTATAATAACGTGAATAAAACAGGAGAGTGTGCCTGGATATGGAATTTTATGAAAAGCAAGTTGAAACCGAAAATGTATACAAAGGCCTTATAGTCAACATAAGGCGAGATGTTGCCGAGCTGCAGAACGGCAGCCGGGCTGGCAGGGAAGTCATTGAACACCCCGGAGGCGTCAGCATTGTTCCGCTTACAAAGGAAAATAAGGTACTGATGGTGCGCCAGTTCAGATACCCGATGGAAGAGGAAGTTTTAGAGATCCCTGCCGGGAAACTTGAAAAAGGGGAGGACCCCATCGAGTGCGCTGTACGCGAACTGTCTGAAGAAACAGGCTGTACAGCGGGAAGATATATCGATTTAGGCGCCTCATACCCATCCCCGGGGTTTTGCACGGAGATAATATACATATACCTGGCGCTGGACCTGCAGCAAGGCAAAATGCACCCGGACGAAAACGAACTACTAAGCGTAGAACCAGTAGCGATAGACGAACTGATAGAAAAAATAATGGCAAACGAACTACCAGACAGCAAATCAATAATAGGAATAATGAAAACAAAAAAATACCTGGAAGCAAATGGATTATAAGAAAAAGGTAAAATGTAAAAGCGCGAATTGCTAATTGTTAATTGTTAATTGAAGAAGAGGAGGATATAAAATGGGAAAGACAGTATTGATAGTAGACGACGAGAAGAACATAGTAGATATACTAAGCTTCAACCTGAAAAAAGAAGGCTTTGAGACAATTGCGGCATACGATGGGGAGTCAGCCCTCGAGTTGTTCTCATCAAACCGCCCGGATATTATCTTACTTGACGTCATGTTGCCACGGCTTGACGGTTTTGAAGTGTGCCGGAGGATACGCGCAACCGACAAAATAACACCTATAATCATGCTGACAGCGCGCGAGGAGGAGACGGACAAAGTACTTGGCCTTGACCTCGGCGCCGATGACTACATCACAAAACCGTTTTCAATCCGCGAACTAAGTGCGCGCGTGAAAGCGAATATCCGCAGGACAGCCGCGCATACCGAAGAACAAGTTGAGGACAAAAACGAAGGGCTGGTTATTGACAGGGAACGCTTCGATGTATCGATCAACGGGAAAAGCGCCGAACTCACGCAGCGTGAATTTGAGCTCGTCTGTTTCTTATCGGCAAGCCCGGGCAAGGTCTTTACCCGTGAGGAATTGCTGCATGACGTGTGGCAATATGAATACTACGGAGATTTACGCGCCGTGGACGTCGCGGTGCGGCGGCTGCGCGAGAAAATTGAGGAAGACCCGAGCCAGCCGCGGTACATTATGACGAAACGCAGCGTAGGGTATTATTACACAATCGACAGTTGAGAATTATAAAATGTCCAGAAGCCTAAACCTAAAACTTATTTTCATTATGCTGCTGATAATAGTGCTGCTTATGACGGTAGTGCTGGCCTTTCTTATACGCGGAGTCCAGGATTTCCACACGGCGCAGTTTTATTCGCAGATGGAATCGGTGTTCACAAAAACGGAACTTGTAAGCGAATTACGCCTCGCGGCGGACGAAGGCGACGTCGCGCGGATGAACGGGATACTGTCTGTTTTCTCGGGCGAACTCGGTATCGACCGTATCAACAGGAATTTCTACATACTTGACGGTATGACCGGCGAAGTCCTCGAAACATCTGAGCCGGACAAGAATACGCGCATCAACATTACCCTCAACATTTTGCAGGCGATACGGGGCGAAAACGCGCTTAAGGGCAACTCAAGGGCGGAGTATATGGATGTCGCGATCCCGATAGCCAGAAGCGGTGAGAATGGGGGCTTTGTCGTCTATATAATCGACAACAAGCAAACGGTGCAGAGCCTAAACGACGAGATTTTCTCTCTTATTCTCGAGGCTGTAATCATCGGGTTTGCCATATCGATAGGGATCACCCTCATCATCTCAAAGACACTAATATCGCCCATACAGGGCATGACAAAAGCTGCCGAAGCAATGGCCGACGGGGACTTTTCGAGAAAGATACGGGTTGAATCCGGCGATGAAATAGGTATACTGGCAAAAACATTCAACGATATGGCGATGCAAATCGAAACAATGCTTGAAGAACTGAAAAAAGCGGAAAAACTGCGCCGTGAGTTTGTCGCGAATGTATCGCACGAGCTGCGCACACCGCTCACCAGCATAAGGACATATGCCGAGACGATATCGGACAGCCGGGATATCCCGCAGGAGACCGAAGAGGAATTTTTACGCGTTATCATCAATGAAAGCGACAGGATGGCAAAAATAGTCCAGGATTTGCTTGAACTGTCGCGTTTCGACTCGGGCAACAGCAATATGACGGTCGAGGAATTTTCAATAGAGCAATCGCTCCGGGACGTCCATGCGGCGATCGCCCTTGAAGCGAGAAGGAGAAACCATGTCTTCTACCTTGAACTCGAGTGGAAACTGCCAAACATAATGGGCGACCGCGCGCGCATCGAGCAGGTTTTGATGAATATAATATCAAACGCGATAAAATACACGCCCGACGGCGGGACGATCACAATCAGCAGCGGCAGCCTGGACGGTAATATCTGGGTCAGTGTCGAGGATACCGGTATTGGTATCCCGCAGGAAGACCTTGGACGTGTATTCGACAGGTTTTATAGGGTCGAAAAAGCGCGCTCCCGCGAAGCCGGGGGAACGGGGCTGGGATTGTCGATTGCAAAGGAGATTGTAACCGGGCACGGTGGTGAATTAACGGTCGAGAGCACCCACGGAGTCGGGACGACCGTGACAATGACGCTGCCGATTGAAGGGGTAAGCCGAGGTGACTAAAGAAAAAAAGGCAATTGAATGGGTCAAAACCGTATTTATCATGCTACTGTCTGCGAGCGCGTTGATACTCGCATGGCGGACGGGGCTGTTTTCCGGCTTGTTGAATGATATCCCGTTTTTCGGGAACGTCGCGGGTTTTGTGAGAAACGTATCCGGGCCGACCGAGGCGAGCGGTGTAGTGCTCAAGGAGGCTGCGCGCCCCCTGAGTATCGTGATAACAAATGAGGACGGCAGCCGTTTCGGCGCCAAATACGATACAGATATGCGAAATGCCGTCTATGACCGGACAAGCAGCATTTTGGGCGAAGCGCTGGGTTCCGCATCGACGCCGGTAATAATCAGCGAAGGCGAGTGGCGCGAAGCATTGTCGGGGCCGGGCGTCTTTTTTGAATATTTTAACCCCGTAAAACTTTCAGTACTTGACGGGTGGCTGGGCGCGCGCATACCGGATAACGCGGAGGACGTATCGCTCCGGCATGTTTTTATAGCGTTTGGGGAGGATAAAAGCAGGATATATTATCAGGACAGCGAGCGCGGGTTATTTTTTAGCGCGGACACGGCTTCCGCCTCCGGAAAGATACAAGAGTTGGAGATATATAGCGGAAACGGCGCGATGTTCGCGTTTGAAACGGGTGTTTCAAACGTTGAAAGCGCGCCATATATGCTGGTCATGCAGGACAGGTATCATCCCGAGGTCAACGCTGCCACAGCGGGCAGCACGGGGGAACTGCTGGACATAGTGATTGCAGCAATGGGGCATAGCGAAGAAAAATACACGACGTATAACGATAGCAAGGGCCTGCTTGTGTGCGTCGGTACACAATTTAACATAAACATAGATCCCGGCGGCAGGGTGTTTTACCGCCGGACGGACAATATTCCGCCGGACGATACAAAACAATTACAGGATATGAACGTTACAATCGAGCGGGCGCGCGCAATAGTGGCTGATACGCTGGGCAGGACATGCGGCGGGGCGGAAGTATTCTTTGATTCTATTGAATACAGCGCGGACGGCTCATGCACCGTGTTTTTCGGCTACTATATAGCAGGCGGGCGTGTCTTTTTACATGAGGATAACAACGCGGCGAGGATCAGGTTCACGTCCATGATGCCACCGGAAATTGAGCTAACTTTCAAAAATTTTTCGTTGACGAACGAGTTTTCAAAGCTGTATCCGGAGAGGCAAGTCCTGGCAGCGGCGGGCGGAGAATTTTTGCTGAGCTACTCCGACACGGGGCCGGAAACGCTAAAGCCTTTCTGGGTGAGGACAGTTAACAACGAACAACGAACAACTAACAACTAACTACTAACTACTAATAGTTTTTTTGGGTGTTTTTTTATGAGTGGGTCGCGGATTAAGACTATTGCAATTGTGGCGCTTTTGCTTATTAATATTCTTTTTGGCGCGGTTGTTGCAATTGATAATAATGAAGATGCGCGTATTGAGCGGTTGGCTGTTGAATACGTTTGTGATGTTATGCGTTCCGGCGGGATAGAGATTGATCCTGACGCTGTCATAACGCATGAGGCTATCAGGACTATGCGGACGGCGCGGGAAGATGAGGCTGAGGCGCTGATCGCGCAGGCGGCCCTCGGGCAGACTGTTATGACCGATCTTGGCGTTATATATTTGTACGAGAATAGTGAGCGCGGGACTGCGGAGTTCTATAGCGCCGGCGATTTCGAAATCCGGCTCAACAGCGGTGTCATAACAAATGAGAAAGGGACATTGAAAACCGTCCAGGAGCTATTGCGCGACATGGGGCTCGAAACGTCTTCGCAAATCGTTTCCCTCGATGAAGGCAGCGAAACGGTCACCGTCATAGAAACGTACAAAGGCGCCAGCATCTTCAACTGTACCACTGATTTCATATTCAGTGACGGCAGCCTTCATACGGTTATTGGCAGGTATGTGACCGGTGTGGAACTTGTTGAAGGCGGTGCGGAAATAATGCAGGTGGGCACGGCGCTACTGGGTTTCCTGGCCTGGGTGCGAAGCGGCAATGCAGAATGTACGCTAATAGACAAAGTCGAAGCCGGATACAGGCACAGCGTCTCAGACCCGTTCGGAGAGGGCGTGATTGCGCCCGCATGGCTGATCACAGCCGGTTCCGAGCGATATATTATTGACGATGAAACCGGCGAGATATGGCCTTTTGCTTAGGAAACTAAATGCTCTTTAACCGGTTCATTGTGCTTTTACTGTAAACAGGAAGGGCGCGGTTTTGCATAAGACTGCGCCTACAGCCATAGTTGTTACGAGTTCAAACCCCATAAAAGAGCCGTTGTATATGAGCGAATAGAGCCAAACGGGCAATTCGCCGGCGTAGATATTCCAGATGATTATTCCGGAAATGAAATGGCTAAAGAAACGTAGAAAAAGGCATAAAGGCGTGGCGTATAGCAAGCCGTAACGCCGGTTGCGGAAGAAGCCTGAAAGCCCGAGGACGGTGAACGCGACGACATAGTCGAGCATGACCACCGAGATATAACCGGCGACGGTTGCGGTCGGCGGAGGCCAAAACTCCATAAGCATTTGCAGGCATGAGTAGGTGAATGCGCCGCCGAGCCCCCATTTCAAGCCGTGGCGAAGGCCAATGACAAGGATTGGCAGCATGGATAACAGGGTAAAGGAGCCGCCCTGCGGCATTCTGAGCCCTATCAAGTTGCTAACGAAGCTTAGAACAAAGCCGATAGCGACAAGCATGGATGTTTCTACCAGTGCGCGGAGATTCTTTTGCGATCCTAAGTTGTTCATAAAAAATGCGCCCCCTAAAATGATATTGTGGGGCGCTTTTTTACCTTATACTCCCGACGACGGCATTATCCGCATCCGGTAATAAGGGTTGGGCGCGGCGTTTCGCACCCTCTCAGCCACCAAGCGGCAGCACCCCATTTATTATAGAATTGTGTCTGTTCCTGAATAGTTATAAAAATCAATCGTTAATCGTCAACTGTCAGTTCACCATGCTTGCGACCTCAGCCGCGAAGTCGTCTTGTTTCTTTTCTATGCCTTCGCCCTTTTCAAAGCGGGTGAACGCCAGTATTGCAATCTTTCCGCCAAGCGTTTTGGCAACCTGTTCCACGTGATTTCCGACCGTGAGCTTGTTTTCCTTGACATACGGCTGGTTTAGAAGGCACATTTCCTCATAAAACTTATTGATGCGCCCCCTGACCATGCTTTCGGCTATCTTGCGGGCCTTATCGTCGGGCAGGTTCTTTGCCTTATTCTCTTCAATCGCCTTGTTGAGCTGAATTTCCTTTTCCTTTTCGAGCTCGCCGGTGTCCACAGACGCCGCGTCAAGATAGAGCGGGCGCATTGCGGCTATTTGCATTGCGATATCCTTGCCCAGCTCGGTCACCGTGTCCATGTCGGTTATTCCGGACACTTCGAGGTTGACGATAACGCCAATCTTGCCGCCCGCGTGGACGTAAGGTATGCTCAAGCCGCTTTCATAACGGTTAAACCTGCGAATTGAAATGTTCTCGCCGATTACGAGGATCATTTCCTGTAATTGCTCGGCTACCGTCTTGCCCAGCCCGGGGTATGCCTGTGCCAGCAGCGCTTCCACATCCGCAGGCGCATGTGTTGCGATAGCTTCGCTGACGCCTTTGACAAAACCGATAAACATATCGTTTTTCGCTACAAAGTCCGTTTCGGAGTTGACCTCAACCGCGACGCCGACGCCGTCGAACACATCGGCGTAAGCCACGCCTTCAGCAGTTATCCTGCCCGCTTTTTTCTGTGCGGCTGCCAGTCCGTGCTCGCGCAGATACGCAACCGCTTTTTCCATGTCGCCGTCAGACTCGGTCAACGCTCTTTTGCAGTCCATCATACCGACTCCGGTGATCTCGCGGAGTTCTTTTACATTTTGAGCTGTGAATGCCATATATATTCCATCCTTCCTCTATTCATCGGCCGATATTTCATCGATTTTTGGTTTTGCAGGACCATCGTCAGCCTCATCGGCAGTCTCGACCACGTCGACGCCTTGGCGGCCTTCAACAACGGCGTTAGCCATTGCCTGGGAGATGAGACGTATCGCGCGAATCGCGTCGTCGTTGCCGGGGATGATATAGTCTATCTCATCCGGGTCGCAGTTAGTGTCTACTATCGCGACGATCGGGATACTAAGCTTCCGGGCTTCGGCAATCGCGTTGCGTTCTTTGCGCGGGTCGATGATGAAAAGCGCGGCGGGCAGTTTTTTCATTTCCTTGACGCCGCCGAGGTATTTTTCAAGTTTGCTGATCTCGTTGGAGAGCCTGATAACCTCTTTTTTCGGCAGGATATCAAAAGTGCCGTCCTCCTGCATTTTCCTCAGTTGGGCCAACCGGTCGATCCGCATACGCATCGTCTTGAAGTTGGTGAGCATCCCGCCAAGCCAGCGTGCGTTTACAAAGAACATGCCGACGCGTTCCGCCTCTTCCTTGATAGCGTCCTGAGCCTGCTTTTTCGTGCCGACAAAGAGTACAGAACCGCCGTTTTCGCTCACATCGCGTATAAAACTATACGCTTCTTCGAGTTTCCTGACGGTTTTTTGCAAGTCGATGATATAGATTCCGTTGCGTTCCATATAGATATATGGAGCCATTTTTGGGTTCCAGCGCCTGGTCTGGTGGCCGAAGTGTACACCGGCCTCAAGAAGTTGTTTCATTGATACTACTGACATTTTTTACCTCCATTTTTATTTGTTTTTTAGACCGCTTGCGATTATTTAAAGATTTGTAAGCGGCCATCCCTCCGGCCCCGTCATCTTTTACGCCCACGGCGCTACTAACGCCGCACACGGCGGAAAATCAAGGACCGTGCGTCAATGCCAAAACATTCTAGCAAAGTGCACCGAAAAAAGCAAGAACTTTTTGAATGTACTGTTTGAACTGTTTGAATAGACACATAAATTTTCTGACAAATTAAAAAAAATTTAACTTTTTTCTTTACAAATACGATACAATAAGTATAATATATTGTATAGTAAATTATTAGCGTTCCGTAAGGGCTTATATGAGTAATACATTGTAATAGCACGATTTTTAGGCGTTGCACTTCGCTGGAATATATGATATAATTTAGTAGTATTTTTCACACTTACTTGAGAACCTGTTGTAACAGATGTTGAAATAATAACGAAATGTTCAGTGCTATCAACACAGGAGGGCAAGTTATTTATCAACCGCTCCTAAGTAATAAGCAGGAGAATGGCAGCGTATGAGAAAACACCACCAGCGGCAGATATTGGAACTGCTCCAGACGATCAAGCAAGCCCTGTCCAACGGCCTGTATGCGGACTGTCAGGAAGGCGCGCTTGCTGTCGGCGGTTTCATTGAAGACATCGAGGGCGAAGGCACTCAAACTGTCGCGCTTCTGGAGGAGTACTGCGATCTGTTGTACAAGGCCAGTATCGGTGAGATCGGCGATAAGCAACTTGGGAGGCACTTCGATCTGATCGGGAACAGCGTCCGGAATGAGTTAAAGCCTGACAGGATCGAGATCGCGTTCCTTGCTTACAACGCGAGCATGTCGGACTGTATTGAATCAATTTATCTTGCCGCGAAAGCTGATCCGAATTGCGATGCTTACTGGATTCCCATACCATATTTTGAACGCAATAGTGACGGATCCCCCGGAACGATCCACTTTGAAGGCGTGGATTGTTACGGCGAAAACATAGAATGCGTTGATTGGCAAAAATATGATATAGAGGCACGACGCCCGGACGCCATATTTACCTTCAACCCCTACGATGCAGGAAATTATGTGACCACGGTTCATCCGGATTATTATTGTGAGCGGCTGCGTGGGCTTACGGATTTATTGGTTTACTGTCCATACTTTGTATCGTTTGATGATGTTAGTGAGCATTTCTGTACTGTTGCGGGCTGCGTATATGCGCACAAAGTAATTGTTCAATCTGAGAAAATACGTAACGCATATATTCGGGTGTTCAAAGAAACATACGGGAACCGGTTCGGCAAACCAGAGGAAAAATTCATTGCACTCGGGAGCCCAAAATTTGATAAAGTCATCAATACCAGGCGCGAGGATTGCAAGCTGCCGGACGAATGGCACGGCTTATAGTTGATAATAGAAAGTACGCATCCCGACTATTGGGATAGGATAATAAATAGCTCGGATAGGCGGTGTCTTGTATGACGACAGCGTTAATTTTTGCGGGTGGCACAGGTCAGCGAATGAACGCCCGAACCAAGCCAAAACAATTCCTCGAATTGCATGGAAAGCCTGTAATCATCTATACTTTAGAGCATTTTGAAATCCACCCGGAGGTTGACAACATTATTGTTGTGTGTTTGGAAAGCTGGATTTTAGAATTAAGGCATTTGCTTAAAAGACATGCGATTGAAAAAGTCAGTCAAATCATTCCGGGCGGCGATGGCGGTGATAAATCAATTTACAACGGATTGAAGGCTTTGCATAATAAATGTGCGCCTGATGATGTTGTCTTGATTCATGACGGAGTTCGACCGTTGATTAATGCTGAATTAATCTCATTAAATATCGCCAAAGTCAAAGAGCGTGGTGTTTCAATCACTATTGAAGCCGCGACGGAAAGCGTTATCCGTTTAGACGATGATGACTTAATAACGGAAGTTCCGCCGCGGGCTATGATGTACACAGCCAAAGCACCGCAGTCATTCAAATACGGATTGGTTTTGGATTTATATCAGCGAGCTGAAAAAGATGGAGTGAGGAGTATTGACTCGGCGCATTTGTGCAGCATATACAACATTAAAATGCACACCGTAAATAGTACGCCGAACAATATCAAAATAACAAAACCTATTGATTACTATATTTTCCGCGCCTTATTCGAAGCGATGGAAAATGAACAAATATTAGGAATATAGTATAGTTGGACTACCGGACATACAATGAAAGTTGGCTAGCAGATGAACGAATCACGCAAAAAGGTTGTTTTATACAACACGAACATAAGTGCGCTGTTGGCCGGTAATGAGCAGTATTTAAAGAAACTGAGGCAAGTTTTGAGCATGTTTCGTGAACGTAATGATGTTGTTTTATGGTGGCGCCCACATCCGCTGAACGAAGCGACTTTTGCGTCTATGCGACCGCAACTGCTTGGTGAGTATGAACAAATTATTGT
>Ga0123353_10004353_pt1 | contig 18220 bp, 16 predicted proteins | sample TergutLab28metaG_3_FD_92763 | JGI IMG/M metagenome (GOLD analysis project Ga0123353, IMG submission 92763) | Labiotermes labralis P3 segment gut microbial communities from Petit-Saut dam, French Guiana - Lab288 P3 | ecosystem: Host-associated > Arthropoda: Insects > Digestive system > Gut ... | reverse complement strand
TGCTCCAGCACGGCGATGAGGGCCTCCTTCTCCCCGCGCCGCCGCCGGGAGGCCCGCATGGCGATGACCCAGAGGAACAGGCACAGCAGCGCGGCCGCCCCCACGGCGACAAACAGCGCGGGGTAGTCCCGGACGGACTGCCGGATGGTTTCGAGCAGGTCTGCCAGCATATCAGTTTCCTTTCATCAGCTCCGCGTAGATTTCGCTCTTCCTGCGGCCGCTGGCCTGCGCAGCCCGCCTGGCGGCCTCGCTGGCCCCCATGCCTTGGGCGAGGTTCTCCCGCGCCACGGCAACCGCATCCTCCAGGGGGACAGGCTCGGCTTCCTCGGGGGGCGCGCCGGCCAGGACCAGCACGATCTCTCCCTTGAGTCCGCCGTCGGCGTAGCGCAGCGCGGCCTCCTCGCAGGTGGTGCGGATGACCTCCTCGTGGAGCTTGGTCAGCTCGCGTACAATCGCGAGAGGGCGTTCACCGAACGCCGAAGCGAAGTCCCGCAGGGTATTCGGCAGCTTGTGCGGGGCCTCGTAGAAGAGCATGGTGCGGCGCTCGCCCGCGAGGGAGTCCAGGTGCTCGCGGCGGCTGCGCTTGTTGGTGCTCAGGAAGCCCTCGAAGGTGAAGCGCCCGCCGGGGAAGCCCGAGATCGCGAGGGCCGTGGCGAAGGCCACCGGTCCGGGCACGCTCTCCACCGGGACGCCCGCCTCGTGGCAGGCGCGCACCAGGTCCTCCCCGGGATCGGAGACGGCGGGCATGCCCGCGTCGGTGATGAGGGCGCAGTCCTCCCCGCCCTGCAGCCGCCGGAGGATCGCCGCGCCGCTCTCGCGCCGGTTGTGCTCGTGGTAGCTCACCATGGGCGTGGAGATCCCGAAGTGGCGCAGGAGTTTGAGCGTCACGCGGGTGTCCTCCGCCGCGATGAGGTCGCACGCAGATAAGGTTTCTATCGCCCGGGGCGACAGGTCGCCCAGGTTGCCGATCGGAGAGCCCACGACATATAATTTTCCCATGCTTCTATCATAGCATATCCCGATATAAAATGCAAGCCCCGCGCATAAGATGCAGTATCAATTACAGGGGGTATTATTTATGAATTTGGTCAGCCAATGTTACCCGTTCCAGCAGATGCCCTTGCCCTATGCCTGGGGCGCGCTGGAGCCTTATATCGACGCGAAAACCATGGAGCTGCACTATACCCGCCACTTCAAGGAGTACGTGGACAACCTGAACGCCGCGCTGGCGGATTGCCAGCGGCTGCAGTGCTGCACCCTGGAGGAGCTGCTGCGCTGCACGGACCGGATCCCCTGCGCCCTGCGCACGCCGGTGCGGCGCTACGCCGGCGGGACCTACAACCACGCGATGTACTTCGAGGGGCTCGCGCCCGGGGGCAGCCCGTTCTGCGGCGCGCTCGCAAGGCTGATCGACTGCGCCTTCGGCAGCTTCGAGCAATTCAAAGCGCAGTTCAAGGAGAGGGCGGCGGGGGTCTTCGGCTCGGGCTACGCGTGGCTGGCGGCCAACCGCGCGGGGCGGCTGTGCATCGTCACCACGGCCAACCAGGACACCCCCCTGCCCCAGGGGCTCATCCCCTTGCTGAACATCGACGTATGGGAGCACGCGTACTACCTCAAGCACTACAACGACCGCGCGGGCTACATCGACAACTGGTTCCATGTGGCGGATTTCGGGCGGGCGTCGGCGCTCTACGAGGAGAGGTTCTGCTGACAGTGCTCCGCACAACCACCCCGGTGCTGCGCACCACCCCTCCCAGGAGGGGAATTTTCCATTGGAAATATTTATAAAATTGTTATTGCAAAACCCCTTGCTTTTTTCGGCAGGATGCTCTATAATATTTATTAAGGGTATTGTAGAGGAGTATTAGCATGCTAAAAGGGGGGCTTTTGCTTGGCGGGGGATTTGCACTGCCATACCAGGCTATCGTTGGGGTCCATGGGGATTGACGACCTCATCCTGCTGGCGAAAAAGCGCGGCATCTCCACCATCGCGATCACGGACCTGGACTGCCAGGCGGGCACCATCCGTGGGCGTGTGATCGGGGAGAGGCACGACGTCGCGGTCATCCCCGGGGTCGAGATCTCCTGCACCGACCCGCAGTCCGGCCAGGAGGTGCACATGCTGTGCTATCTCAGCGACAGCCCCGACCGGCTGGAGGGCCTGTGCCACGCGAACATCCTCACGCGGAAAAAAGCGGCGCAATACATGCTGATGAAGTTTGTGCAGCTCTTCCCCGTGGAACCCAGCTTGGTGAACGAATGCGCGCGGGGCGCCACCTGCCTGTATCCACAGCACATGATGCGCGCGCTGATGGAGAGCGGCCTGACCGACCGGATCCACGGCGACATCTACCGCGAGCTCTTCACGCAGGAGAGCGGGAAGAACATCCTCTACACGGCGCGCTTCCCCTCCCCACTCGAGGTGTTGGAGGCCATCCACCAGTCCGGCGGCATCGCCGTGCTGGCGCACCCGGCCGAAAACGGCGCGATGGGCCTGCTGGAGGACCTGGTGCGCGCGGGGCTCGACGGGGTGGAGGTGTTCCACAGCGCAAACTCCCGCGAGGAGCAGAAGCAGCTGCTCGCCCTGGCAAAGGCGGAGAACATGCTCGTCACCGGCGGCAGCGATTTCCGGGGGATGTACGGCGTGGGCTGCGTCACCGTGGGGCACGAACAGGTGAACGACGCCCAGGTGAGCTCCCTGCTGAGCTATAAATCGCGCATGCACCGCGCGAGGCGGCAGCAGGTGGCCTTCAGTTAAAGGGCGGTTTGGAGGGCGTATTATGGACAACGAGGACATCAAAATCTTTGCTCCCGAAGCGGCGGAGCCGCCGCACGCGGGGGACCTGGACACCCTGGCGGCACAGACCGAGGCCCTGCGCGAAAGCGGGAACCTGGACGCGGCCAAGCGCCTGGGGCGTGAACTCGCGGCCCTTTCGGCGCAGAGCCCGGAGCTGTCCGCCATTTCGGAGAGCTTCGGCTACATGCTCACGCCCGCGCGCGAGCAGCAGCTGCATGTGCTGATGGTGTTCTCCGGCCAGCACGCCCTGCGCGAACAGCTGCCGCAGCTGCTCTCCGAGGCCGCCGTCACCGCCATGAACAACTTCCTCATCAACCGCTCCAAGCCCTTCTGGGACACCATCTCCGACGGCAGCGCCTTCACGCAGTACCTGCTCGCCGCCCCCATACACGGGCAGGCGCAGGCGGAGCCCGTGGGCGGCGTGTTCGCCCAGCGGTGCGGCCAAGAGGACAACCCCGACCTGCGCAGTCTGGGCGCCACGGTGTTCGCCACGGCCTCCGAGCTGGTGAAGGCCAGGTGGGAGGAAGCGGGCGCGTGAAGCGCCTTTTTTACCCCCTCTGTCGCTGCGCGACATCTTCCCCAAGGGGACGATTCTGACGGTTACCGAAAGGTTTTATAATTATTATGATTGCTCTCGTTCATCACCCCATAGACTTGGTACGGGACCGTGACTATGTTCTTGAATGCCACTGCCGGACAAATTATGTCTGCGACAGCCCATGGGCAAGGGCGATTGCCTATGAGGAATATCGGCGCAACTGGTTCGCCATGCCGGAGCAGATGCAGGGCGCCTGGGACTTCATACAGGAATGCGCGAACGACCCCCGCGGCGTCGCGGAGATCATCGAGAGCGAGGCCGGTGAGACCATTGCGTACTTTCTATGCAGCTTCTGGGAGGACAAGGAGGCCGGTCTGGTCTGCCTGGAGCTGCAGGACCTCTACGTGGAGGAGGCATTTAGAAAACAGGGCGTGGCGTCGCAGTTGTTTGCCTATGCCGAAGAAAAGGCCCGCGCCGCCGGCGCGAACCTCCTGCGCTCCGGCACGGGGCGGGAGAATGCGGCCTCCATCGCCATGCACGCAAAGCTTGGGTATGGGATATACCGATACGAATTTGAGAAGCGCCTGTAGCTCAGCAGGATAGAGCGTCCGCCTCCTAAGCGGAAGGTCGCGCGTTCGAATCGCGCCAGGCGTGCCAAAGTGCCGTAAATCAAGGATTTGCGGCACTTTGCTTTTGAGCCTGCTCCATCTTCACCGCGTTGACCTTGCGATCATCCAGTACCCGCGTCTCTCGCCACGCGGCTGGATATACAGATTTCTCTGCAACATATTTACGGCATTAGCGTATATTCGGTTGTGCCTGCAATTGCTCTCGTTGCGGATGAAAAAGAATCCACCCGTCACTAAATTACAATCCTAAACTACGTATACGGTGGAGAAGCTCCAAAGCACAAATCTTCCTGGAAGGGAAAAAATTTCTTGCAAAAATCTTCAACAAGTGTTATGCTGAGAGCGCAGGAGTTATTTTGCTGAATGAAAGGAAGTGCACCCATGAAAAAGATGCTTTGCATCATCATGGCCATAGTGCTGACAAGGATGCCGCTGCGGCCGCCCAAGTGAAAAAGCTCGTCACGAAGGGCTTGGGAGAATTTTATGAAAAAAACAATGCTGCAAACACGTGGCCTGACCAAGCAATACGGCGAATTCACAGCCCTGGACAGCGTCTCGCTGGCGCTGAACGAGGGCGACATCTATGGCCTTATTGGTCGCAACGGCGCGGGTAAAACCACCTTTTTCAAATGCGTGATGGGCTTGGCGAGACCCACCGCGGGAGAGATCGCCATAGGGGGACAAGCCAATCTGCACGCGGCGCGGCGGCGGATCGGCTTCATGATCGGCCTGTCGTTTTACCCCTACCTGAACCCGAAGGAAAACCTGGAGTACCTCTGCCGGGTCAAGGGGACCCGCGGGAAAGGCGAGGCGGACCGTCTGCTGAAGTTGGTGGGCCTGGACGGCGTGAAAAAGCCCTTCAAGGCCTTTTCCATGGGCATGAAGCAGCGCCTGGGCATCGCCGGGGCCCTGCTCGGCTCGCCGCCCATCGTGGTGCTGGACGAGCCAATCAACGGCCTGGACCCCCAGGGAATCATCGACATGCGTACGCTCATCCTGGACACCCACCGGCAATCCTGCGCGACCTTCATCATCTCCTCGCACATTTTGAGCGAGCTGGACCTGGTGGCCACGCGCTTCGGCTTCATCGACCATGGCGTGCTGGTGAAGGAGATCACCCACGACGATTTGCACGAACACACCAAAAAATCGCTGGTTGTGGAGGTCGACGACATAGCAAAGGCACGGCTCGTCCTGCAAGCTGAGCTTGGCATAAAGGACGCTGTGATCGACGGCAATCAAATGACGCTCAATACCCATCTCGACGAACCGAATAAAATTGCGCATGCCTTGGTCAGCAATGGCGTGGAATTGATGGAGCTGCGCCGCCGGGAAACCACCCTGGAGGAATACTTCGTGAAACTGGTGGGAGGTGGACAGGATGCTTAAATACATGCGCGGCGAATTCTACCGCCTGCTGCACAAAAAGAGCCTGTATATCTACTTCGGCGCACTTGCGCTGGGCTACTTCCTCGTGGCCTTCATCCGCTCTGGCGGCTTCGGGGAAAACTCAATTATCGGTGATACGGCGAACCTCTTCACGTTCCTGCCCGTGCTGGCTGGCGGCTTCCTGTTCGCGGCCGTCTATACCGACGATCTGAATGCGAAAAGCCTGGTCACACTGGTTGGCTTCGGCATGGGCAAGACCAGAATCGTGCTGGCGAAGCTCTGCCTCATGGCCCTGTTGAGTGCGGGTGTGTTCGGGCTTGTGCCGCTGTTCCACTGCGGGGTTTACGCGGCGCTGGGCTGCGCACCCGGCAGCGGCAATTGGGCCATGCTCTACACCCTCACGCTAAAATTCCTGCTGAGTACCCTGGCCTTCGCGGTGCTCTCCGGCGTCATGGTCTACGGCACGCAGCGCGTGACCTTCGCCGTCGTTCTGTACATCCTGTTGGCCTTCAATGTGGTCAGCGGCCTGGCCTCGGCGGTGCTGAACCTGGACTTCGTGACCTCCCTCGCGCCGAATCTAAGCAGCCACCTGATGTCCGGCATTTCGGACCGGATTTTCATCGCGCTGACAGGCAATGGCTCCCTGCTCAGGCCGGTCATTGAGTATATTATATACGTCGCAATCGCGGCGGCGCTTTCGATAGCAGCCTTTCACAAGAAAGAAATGGAGTTCTGACCATGCGTAAAAGAAAGCCGATCTTCTGGGTATTCGCGGCCCTCGCCGCCGCGCTGCTCGTCGTCTTTACCTTTTGGGCGAAGCGGTATTACGACTACCGCTATGCGCTGGAGGATCATTACTACACCGTCGTCCCGCTCGATTACGACATCACGCCCCAATGGGCGAACGACTCCGATGGCAACCCCGTGGAGCGCGTAACCTACTACAACCTCACCTGCTACAACGCCGACGGCGAAGCCAGGGAGCTCCAGGGCCGAGTGCGCGTGGACATGGCAGACCTGTATCCCCCGGGAACATTCCTGCGCTTCAGCGCCAGCAGGCAGCTTGTCATCGGGCAGCGTGCCCTGGATGAAGCCGACATTCCCCTCAAAGCCCTGGAGAAAATCAGGGAGAGCTATGTCCCCTCATCCGCGTCTACCCTGGATGAATACGCGCAGGAACGAACCCGGCTGCTCGGCATTTCCTGCGCCGCAAATGACTCCATACTGATTTATACTTATATTTATCAGGACAAAGCCCAGGCCGAAGACGCTACGGAGCTGTTGGATCCCGTATACAGGACGCAGTTCCGGGCGGACCAGGAGGCATTTCCGGAGCTCACCGCCATCTTCCTGGAGATCAGGCAGGAGGACGGAATGGCGGTTTTCAGCCAGAAATATGACCGGCGCGTGATGTTTGACTATGAGAAAGAACTGCAAATTGCAACTCATAAAAACCACTGAAAGGAGCGTTATGAAATGAGCGAATACGAAAGATTGTTTGATGACAAATTCTTTGCGGGCGACGAGCGCGGGCTTCGTATTTTTAAGGAGTTCGTAAAAACCAGAGAAAGACTGGAAAAATCAAGGATCAGAAATACGGTTGTCATGTTCGGATCAGCAAGGATCAAGCCAGACGACCCGAATGAGCACAACAGGCTGTATTATGATTCCGCGTGCAAGCTGGCCAACAAATTGGCCCTATGGTCAAAGGAAACATTCCTGCAGCAACCACCCGAAGACAAATTTTATATCTGCACCGGGGGCGGAGGAGGGATCATGGAAGCCGCCAACAAGGGCGCGGCCGAGGCCGGCGAACCGACGCTCGGCTTCAACATCCTGCTACCTTTCGAGCAGGCCGCGAACCAATATATCCCCGAGGATTTGGTTTTCATGTTTCATTATTTCTTCATACGAAAATTCTATTTCGCGCTTCTGGCCAACGCCTTTGTGATATTCCCCGGCGGGTTCGGTACGTTTGACGAGCTTTTCGAGATTCTGACCCTGTCCCAAACGCATAAGATGCAGCAGGTTATTCCCTTCGTGATTTTCGGAAAAGACTTCTATGACAAAGTCCTGAACTTTGATATGCTGTTGGAACACGGGCTTATCTCGGAAAGCGACCGGGACTTGTTCATCATCACAGACGATGTGGAGGAGGCTTTCAACCATATTACAACAAATATCCATTGCGACCGGCACGTCGTTGACTGAAAGGAACGTGATTGCCATGAAAAAAACAGCCTTTATCGCAATCACGGCAATGCTGCTGACAGCGGCGCTTTTCGCATGCAGCGCCGGCCCGCTGCCCGCTGTGACGACCGAACCAGAGACTGTGCCGGCAATCAGCGCGAACCCCATCCTCGTCTGGGATTGCGTGGCGGATCAGTATGACCAGGCGCTGGCGCAGCAGGCCGCGCTCTACGCCATGCTTGCCTATGATGAAAGCGCTTGGGACGACGGCAGTTATTACTGCAAAACAGAGCGGGAGGAGCGCCCCATTCCCGGCGCCCTGCATGAACAGCTTTTTCAGGATGGCTATCAATCGATACAATCCGGGAATTATGGAAACGAGGAGGAGCACGACATCAGCTACACCTTGGCGTATCAGTACGTCAACAAAGGGCAAGTGCTGTTAGTTGCGGTACTGCGAGGCACCGACGGCCTGGAATGGCGGGGTAACATGGACGTGGGTCTCGATACACGCCATGAGAGCTTTGAAAAGGCCAACCGGGCGTTGCAAGCAGACGTGGAGGCATACGCCGGGCAGCATCAACTGGAGAGCATCATCTTTTTCGTGACGGGACACAGCCGTGGTGCGGCGGTGGCAAACCTCCTTGCCGCGGATTTGAACCAAAACCTGACGGCTCTTGAAAGCGGCGCGGGCGGCGTGTTCTGTTACACCTTTGCCACGCCCAACAATGCCACTGCGCCAACCGAGGACAAGAACATCTTCAACTTCTGCTTTGTGGATGATTTTGTGCCACAGGTGCCACTGGCACGTTGGGACTACGGCAAATACGGAACCACCTTCACGGCCTCGGCGCAGGCGCTCTACGAGACCAATCAGGCCTTCAAGGGCCTAGTGGATGCCAACATAAACGCGTCGTATGGGCGGGAGCCCTCTTTCAACCAGGCCGCAACCGAGAAGGTGCTGGAGGATTTCTATCTGCTTGCCCCAAGCGTGGAGGTCTACTATACCAAGGAGTATGAGATGGCACCTGACCATGGCCTGATCACCGGGGAAGTGGATCTGACCATGCACGGCTTCATGCGCGAATACATCGGGAACGCGGCGGCGCTGGGGCTTCGTGACATAGGCGCCTCGCTGGGCTCCGCGCTCAAACGCCTCCCCGCCGGGAACGACGTGAAGGCGGTCGCGGACTATTTCATTGAAGGCTGGCTCCCGCCGCATTCGAGGAATTCCATCAACGATACCCACCAGGCGTTCACCTATTATGCCGCGCTGAAGACAGGCGGGTTTCCTGTGCCGTAACATCCCCTGGCGGGCAGACACCGCCGTCAGTCATCGTCCCTCCGAAATATTACGCCACGGTCGAATACGGCGAGCCCGATTTGATCACAGATAACACAGGCCCGCTTTGGGCCTATATTCGTTTTCCGACCGCACTGATTTCTAAGGGGTATCAGCTGGTTACGATTACGGAGCTGATGTATTATTCGGGCAAAACGCTTGAAGCGGGCGTGGTGTATCACAGCGGTAATTGAAGGACCTCGAACGGCGCAATGCAGTGCTCTAAAATCCCCTGCATGTGGCTGATGGCGATGCCATAATTCGTCATGGGCACCCCGGCCTGGCGGGCGGCGTGTTGGCGGGCGTGCATCTCGCGGGGGGGTTGCATGCAACCGCCGCAGTGGATGATCAGCTTGAACGCGGATAAATCTTCGGGGAAGCCGCCGCCCGAAGAAAACACGTATTCTGGCTTCGCGCCTGTGTGCTGTTCAATCCACATGGGGAGCTTCACGGTGCCGATATCTTCGCATTGGCGGTGGTGGGTGCAGCCTTCGGCAATCAGGATTTTGTCGCCGTCTTTCAGTGTGTCAATCATCTTTGCGCTTTCAATCGCGCCCTCCAGCACGCCCCTGTACCGGGCCATCAGGATGGAGAACGAGGTCAGTGCCACGCTGTCCGGCGTAAGCGTTGCCACTTGCGCGAAAACCTGGCTGTCGGTGACGACAAGCGCCGGGGGGGACTTTAGCTTCGCGAAGGTATCGGCGAGCCGTTGCGGCTGCGTGACGACGGAGATCGCCTCCGCCTCCAGCGCATCGCGGATGACCTGCTGCTGGGGGAGGATCAGCCTGCCCTTAGGCGCGGCCGCGTCGATCGGTACAACCAGAATAATCAAGTCCCCCGGACGGAGCAAATCGGCGATCAGGCAACGGGGTTCATCCTGCTCAGTGCACATCTGCGCGATTTTCTCTTTGAGCGCATGGATGCCCTCCCCTGTCGCCGCGCTGACGCTGCATCCCTCCGGCGTTTCGCGTTTTGCCAGATCGGATTTATTGTATACGATCATGTGCTTCACGCCCGCTTCGTCAAAGGCGCGAATGAGCGCCATATCGTCGCCGGAAAGCCCTTCGCGGGCATCCACCACCAAAAGCGCGAGGTCCGTTTTGCGCAGGATGCCCCGGGCCTTTTCGATGCGCAGATACCCAAGCGCGCCCGTGTCGTCAATGCCGGGGGTGTCGATGAACATCACGGGCCCGATGGGCAGCAGCTCCATCGCTCTATAGACGGGGTCGGTGGTGGTGCCCTTCACGGGGGACACCACCGCCGCGTCCTGCCCGGTGATCGCGTTGAGCAGGCTGGATTTCCCTGCGTTGCGCCTGCCGAAGATCCCGATGTGCAGCCTTTCGCCGCGCGGCGTTTGATTCATACCCTGAAATCCCTGCTTCCGTTCTCAATTGCCCCAAGCCGCTTTTCGACAAGGGCGCGCATTTTTTCATTCGGTATATTCAACATCTCGCGGCGGATCAATTGCTCCCCGGCCTGCCTGGTGTCGATATCGGCATAGTCAAGCAGGTATTCCTGCAGGGTCATAAGCGCGTTGGGGTGGCAGCAGTTCTGGATTTGGCCGGACTTGCACAGCGCCATGAAGCGGTCGCCCACGCGGCCCTCCCGGTAGCAGGCGGTGCAGAAGCTGGGAATGTAGCCGATGTCGATCAGCCAGCGCACCACCTCGCTTAAGGATCGGTCGTCGCTGATCTCAAACTGCTTTGTATCGGCCTGCCGCGCCCCGTAGCCGCCCACGCTAGTGCGCGAGCCGCCGCTGATCTGCGAAACGCCAACGTCTAGCAGCTTGCGGCGGCACGCCTCGCTCTCCCTGGTGGAGACGATGATGCCGGTATACGGGGCGCTGACGCGCAGGCAGGCGACAAGTCGCGCGAAGGTTTCATCGTCCATGCCGTGGGTGAAGCTGTCTTCGGCGACGCCCTGCGCCCGGCGGATGCGCGGCACGCTGACCGTGTGGGGCCCCACGCCGTGGACCGCCTCGAGGTGCTCGGCGTGCATGAGCATGGCCGCGAACTCGTAGCGGGCGTCGGCCAGGCCGAACAAAGCGCCAATGCCCACATCGTCTATGCCGCTTTGCATGGCCCGGTCCATCGCTTCGGTATGCCAGGCGTAATCCGCTTTCGGCCCCGAGGGATGGAGGGACTTGTACGTTTCTTCGTGGTAGGTCTCCTGGAACAGGATATACGTCCCGATGTTTGCGGATTTCAGTATGCGGTATTCGTCCACCGTCGTCGCGGCGATGTTAACGTTGATCCGGCGGATTGCGCCGTTTTTGTGCCGGATGCCATAGATGGTATCAATGGATTCCAGGATATATTCTATCGGACTGTGCTTTGGGTGCTCGCCCGCCTCCAGGGCAAGGCGCTTGTGGCCCATATCCTGCAGGGCGATCACCTCGCGGCGTATCTCGTCCTGCGTGAGCTTTCTGCGGGGCATATCCCGGTTTCCCAGATGGTAGGGGCAATATACGCAGTCGTTGACACAGTAATTCGACAGGTACAGCGGGGCGAACAGCACGACCCGGCTGCCGTAAAATTCCTGCTTGATTTGCCCGGCGAGGGCGAACAGCTCGGCGCTTTCGCCGCCTGCCAGCAGCAGGGAGGCCTCCCTGTGGTCAAGCCCTTTTTTCTCATTTGCCTTTTTCATGATTTGGCGGATCGACGCGGGATTGCCTTTGTTCTCCTCCACCCAGGCGAGGGTGGCCATGATTTCTGTATGATCAATGAACTCCCGCGCGTTAAGAGATTTTGCGTTATAGTTCAATGTAGTCCCCCCTTGAAATGACAGCCTCGCAGCCAATTGCGCGCAGGCGTTGATTGATAACTCTGGCATCCATACGGTTTTTGTTGTCGTAGAGCAAGTAGTTCTCCCGGACATTGGCCGGGGTCATATTCGGCATGACGACATTCGCGCCCACCAGGATTCCCAGCTCATAGCCGGTTTCATTGATCGTGCCAAGCGCCGTCGTGGCGGGCAGGAGCAGGCTCGGCTTCATCAGGCGCAGGATGGCAATCGTGTTGAGCACGAGGCGCAAATCCCCCTGCTTTTCGCCCGCAAAAGGCGTGGAGGAATGCGGGATGAACGGCCCGACCCCCACCATCTCGGGATCAAACTCCCTGATAAACAGCAGGTCATCGACGATATGATCCAAGGTCTGGCCCGGTGAACCCACCATGAAGCCGCAGCCCGCCTGGTATCCGAGCTTCTTCAAATCCCACAGGCATTTTCGGCGGGCAGAAAGCGACATTCCGGGCGGGTGCAGCATGGCGTAATGCGTCGGGTTTGACGTTTCCTGCCGCAGCAAATACCGATCCGCGCCTGCCTGACGTAGCAGCTTCAGGCTGTCATAGCTGCGTTCGCCAAGGGAAAGCGTAACCGCGCAGTCCGCGTATTCCGCCTTGACGCAGCGGACAATATCCGCCAGCATATCGTCGGTGTAATACGGGTCCTCCCCACCCTGCAAAACGAAGGTGCGCAGACCCAATCTGTGCCCTTCGACGCAGCACCAGAGAATTTGCTCCTTTGCCAGGCGGTACCGTTGCGCGTTCCTGTTGCCGCGCCGCAGTCCGCAATAATAGCAGTCGTTTTTGCAATGGTTCGTGAATTCAATTAGGCCGCGCAGGTAAATCCTGTTGCCGAAGATTTGCTCGCGTGCCGCCCGCGCCCGCCGGTGTAGTGTATCGTCGTCGCAGGCCAAAAGCGCCCGGAACTCTTCTCGCGAGAGAATTTTTTCGTGTTCAAGCCTATCAATTAGCTCCCGCATGCGCGCACCTCTCATTTGGAATAAACCGTTTTGGCGCTCACGCCATCCAAGCGACCGATTTTTCCGGATAACGCGCTGATGTCATTGTGCGGGGCATCCACCGCCACGCTGATGACGTTCATGTTTTTTTTGCGGTAGGGCAGCCCCATGCGCCCAATGATGCTCTCCGAATACTCGTGCAAAATCCTGTTAACCTCAGAAATGCTTTCTGCGTTTTCGACAATGATCGCAACGATTGCCACTCTGGTTTCCATAACATCGCTCCTCAAAATAAAATATGCGCCCCGAAAGGCGCATGAACTCTTATATAAACATGAGAATACTGAGATCATAGCACCTTTTTCCTCGAGCGGACGTTCCGTCCGGTCTCGGCATCAGGAACAAAATAAGTATATCACAACAAAGAGGATTTGTCAAACTAAATTCAGTGTGCCCTCCGTACAAAAATGTAAGACAGTACGATCGGAAATCCGATCGTACCGTCTTTTTCTTATTGCGCTCTGGACATCAGGTGGAAGCCGCGCCCGCAAGGGCAGCTTCCTCCTTCTTTCTCTGTGCCATCATGACAACAATACCGGCAAGACACACCATCCCTGTGAGCAACGCAATCATGGCAATCAACTGGCTGTCACCGGTTTTCGGCGGCGTCACGATAGGCTGCGGCGTGTCGGAAGTCTTCGGCTTCGTTATGCAGGACAGGTCAAGGCCCGGTATGCACGGAACAAAGGGAACGATGGGCACAAATGGAATGAACGGAATGAACGGAATCAATGGGAGGCACGGCTTATCCGGCGTATCCGGTGTGTCAAATGTATTGGTGACAACAACAGTCATGTTGCCGCTTTCGGGGAACGACACATTGTTGCCCTGGTATGACGCCGTATAATGCCCGCCCTGCGTCTCCTCCACCTTGTATACGCGCCCCGACCACAGGCCTTTCAATTCGGCGCTGCTGCCGGCGGTGAACTGTACCAGCTCACGGGGGTCGTTTGTCGGCGCTGGGGAATTGTTGTTGCCGACAGCCAGATATGTCCCGTCCTGCTGGCGTTCAAACAGCAGATAATTATTGCCGGTGACGTCCTTCACCCTTGCCGTGAATACCGTGGTGTTGTTCACATTCCAGAACCCGGGACTGCCTGCCAGCAGCTTGCTGATGATCAGGCTGCCCGTGCCGTGCTTGTATGTGTTGTCCACAGTGACGACCGTATTGCCACGATGCGAGAATAGCGCGTTGTTTCCCTCATAAGAAGCCGTATAGAGGTTTCCGTCCGTCTCTTCCACCTTATACGCACGGCCGACCCACAGATTGGTCAGTTCGGCACTGCCGTCCGCGGTAAATTGCACCAGCTCACGGGGGTCGCCTGTGGGCACCGCGGAGTTGTTGTTTCCGTTGGCCCTGTATTTGCCGTCCGACTGGAGGTCAAACAGCACATAGTTGTTCCCTGTGGAATCTTTTACTCTTGCTGTAAACACCGTGGCGTCGTCCACGCCCCAGTCCTCGGGATTGCCCGATAGATGCTTGTGGATCACAAGGTTGCCCGTGCCGTGCTCATAGGTATTGATGACCGTCACCGTGCTGTTTTGGCCTTGAGCAAACATCACATTATTGCCTTGATAACTGATGTCATAATGCGCGCCGCTGATTTCCTCGACCTCGTACCGCACATTCGCCCAGAGGTTGCTTATAGTCGTCGGCTGACCCGCGCTGAGCTTGATGATACCGCCCGTACTGCTGTCGCCGCTGCCGTTGTTGCCGGTACAGGTATAATTTGGCCCGTCACCTGTAAACAGTAGATACTTGTTGTTAGTGGCATCTTTGATACGCACCGAGAAAACAGTCGCTTCGTCCACGCCCCAGTCGGAATAGCTGCCGGCCAGCTTTTTGTTGATGACCAAATCGCCCGTGCCGTGCACATAGGTATTGGTGACTGTGACGACGCTGTTCGCTCCCGCGGCAAACAGCGCTCCATTGCCTTGATAACTGATAGCGTAATTCGCGCCGCTGATTTCCTCGACCTCATACCGCACGTTCGCCCAAAGGTTCGTGATGGTCGCCGGCTGGCCCGCGCTGATTTTAATGATACTGCCCGTGCTACTGTCACCGCTTCCGCTGTTTCCGATACAGGTGTAATTTGGCCCCGTACCCGTAAACAGCAGATAGTTGTTGTTGGTGGCGTCTTTGATGCGCACCGAGAACACGGTCGTTTCATCGACGCCCCAGTCTTCGGGGAAGCCCGCCAGCGCCTTCCGTATTACAAGGTCGCCCGTGCCGTGATCGTAGGTGTTGATGACCTTGATCGGACCGTTTGGCCCTTGGGCGACCGTGACGCCGTTGCCTCCATATGCAGGGTCATAATGGGGACCGTCAATCTCCTCGACGTCGTATTCTATGTTCGTCCACAGATTTGTGATAGTCACCGGCTGTCCCGCACTGACTTTGATGATGTCGCCCGTGTCGCTGTTGCCGTAGCATTCGTATGTCGGCCCGGTGCCCTTGAACAGCAGGTAATTGTTGTTGGTAACATCCTTAACGCGCACTGAGAACATGGTCGATTCATCGACACCCCAGTCGCCGTTGGACCCTGCCAGTTTTTTCTTGATGGTCAGGCTGCCTGTTTTTCTGGTGTTGGTCGCTGTTACAAGCGCCAACTCTGCATTTGTGTTGGTGTATAATTGGAAGGGGCCGGTCGGGTTGTAGTCGGCCGGAATCTGATCCTTTATTTCGATATGCGGGGATTCGTATTCATCATCAAAATTAGAATCTGTGATTTCCTCAACCCAATAGTAATATTCATAATCCGTAGTACCGTTCCCCAGCAGGTCCACCTCCATCGGCAGGCCCTGGATGAGGGCAAGGCTGCCGTTTTTCAAGGTGAAGGTGTTGGCTACGGCATTCACGCTGTACGCGCCGCGGACCGGGAAGTCCGTCAGGTTCAACTGGTTTGCAGTCGCAAAAACGGGTTCCGCGGGATATGATCCATTGTTGTTACAATAATACACTGCGAAGGTGAATTCCTGATCATTTTCGCTCGATGAAAAGTTTTCCACCTGCTTGAGAATCTGAAGGTCGCCAAGGGTGGTGAAGCCGGTATACCAGTTGTCCTCGGCGTACATGCTGACATTTTTCCCTTCCGAAGCGCCGCCGATGAACGCCTGAATCGCGTCCCAGTCCTGTATGGACGTTCCGGCCGGCTGAAAGGCGAAGACGACGGGCGTACCTGCTCTCACTGGCACATCCAGCGTTCCGGCCATTGCCCGGACAAGAAGCTCGTCGCCCCGCGGCGGGTCCGTGCGGGTTTTTGGAATCGCCATATAAAACGGGGGGCTTGTCCATGTGCCGGTTCCGTCAAAGGTTTTGTTTGAAAAATATTGGTCCGATGAATCCTCGGTGCCGTAGATCCTTGCCGCCGCGCCGCCGTCGATCCTGTTATACGAACCGTCTACAAACATGACCCCGGTCGACTCCGGGCCGCTGACAGTCAGGAACACCTTGTCCAAAGGAGGAATCACTGCGCTGGGGCGCGGATCCGTATCTTTCAGCGTCGCCTTAACGGTCATGGGGCCGTAGTAATTGTATGTGAGGTCCGTCGTCTCATCGTATGTGGCGCCGGTATCGCCAATTTTCACATCGAAGGCTGTCGTCACTGCGGCGCCGATGGTGCGATTGGCTTTTCCGTCTTCGACCAGCGCATTGACCAGGGCGTCAAACGCCGCTCTTCTTGTGGGGCTGTTGTCAAGCGTCGTTTTCAGAACCTGGACACTGTCGCCCGCTACCGTTTTCCATATGGCGACCTTGGTGGCCATGACCGCGATTTCTTTGTCGATGGGGGTGATGGCCGGATATAAAAGTTTCAGCCGATCAATGCTGTCCCAGCTCTCCTGATTTTCACCGCCGTTGTAGCCGTAAATGCCGCGATAGCCGTTTGCCGCGATCCATTGGACGGCTTCGCCGTATGCCTGCATCGCGCCGGACATATTCCAGGGCGCGGCCTCGACATAGCCGGACACCGTATCGGCCATCGCCCCGCCGTTCCACTCGAAATTGCCGTTCGGCACCCTGCTGTGGAAAGGCGTGAACGGGTCAACGCAGTAAATTTGCGTGGCTAAGTATGGGTCGATGTCGTACTTACCGGTGCCAGGAGTCCCCACGCCGCCGATTGGAACGTCTTCGGGGCCTGTCCACTCGCCGCGGTTGTCGCCCGCGGGGTATTTGATGTTGTAGGTGATCTGAATCGGGTCGTAGTACCGCAGTACGATCCGGTACGGGCCGGTCCCGTTGTCAACGGCGCCGGCTGCAACAAATGCTGCCTGCATGGGTATGATGACCGCCAAGATCAATGCCAGCACGATGTGGAAAATTCGCTTGCCTTTCATTGAAATTCGCCCTCTCCTTGTCAATAATTTGTGTCGGGCAATCACGCCGGACACTTTGACACCTTATATTATAAATGTTTTTTCTAAGGTTTTCAAGAAAAATGTTGGCGTTTTCGACATTTTTTTTTTGCGGGACCAGGCAAAAAAAAATCTAAACGGCATGTTTTGGAAAATCCGCAGCAATTCAATTCCATAAAATGACATAATTGACGTCCTATTCAAACCTCCGAACCCCCATAAGCTTTCAACCTGCCCATATCCATAGCCGCAGCCAATGTGATCCCCTTTCGGGGGCACAATGATGATCCGGCAGCCAAGGTTGATCAACGGCTTGTATTTTTCCGCGTCAGAACTGGCGGTTGCTATCATGGTTGGGATAGCGGCCGCTGTCTGTGCGATCTGTGAATGAACCGGTATGCGCAGCCGTGTATCGCAAATGATTCTGACGGGGTTCTTCCCGCCTTCTGCCCGGCAGTCATCCCGTCCATGGTCATGGCGTATTTCATCACGACGAAGGGCATCCACGTCTGGATATCACGGCGTCTGTACAGGGCGGCGTTTTTCCGTGGTGGCAGCAGGGCTCCAGCGCACACAAAGGGTTGCGCCTTCGGCAGTCCGCCAGCGCCGCACGTTCCGCGTGGGAGCCGCCGTACTGCTTATGATACCCCGCACCGATGATTTCCCCATCCTTTACAACGACAGCGCCCACCATGGGGTTCGGGCTGACCAGGCCGAAACGCCCTTGCCGCAAGCTCCAGAGCCATCCGCATGTATTCCGTATCTGTCAATGAATGCCTCCAAAAAGCAAAAACCCTGAAATGAAAAATCACTTCAATTTCACCAAATCATGTCTGATATTACTAAAGTAAATATTTCGGCCCGTGGGCTGTACCACCGGTAGGGAATCACACCCTGCCCTGAAGATGCTTATTCGATTGCATTTTATACAATGAATTCCGCAGCTGTCAACGATTTTTCATGTTGTCACTTTCCTTATCCTGCTCATATAGCTTCCGCCGGCCTGGTTCTCCGCGATCACCCGCCAGTACAGCGTCTCACCCTCGGGCAGTCCCTCCACGAAGGCGCAGGTGTCAAGTATATCCGCCCGGTCGAGCAGGAGATTGGCAAAGCTTTCGTCGCCGCTGATTTGCAGCGTGTATTTGCAGGCGTGGGCCGAGACCTCCCAGCGGAAAAGTGT
>Ga0123353_10004351_pt1 | contig 18220 bp, 15 predicted proteins | sample TergutLab28metaG_3_FD_92763 | JGI IMG/M metagenome (GOLD analysis project Ga0123353, IMG submission 92763) | Labiotermes labralis P3 segment gut microbial communities from Petit-Saut dam, French Guiana - Lab288 P3 | ecosystem: Host-associated > Arthropoda: Insects > Digestive system > Gut ... | reverse complement strand
GACCATGCGCGCCAGGGCGTCGTACGTCGGGATGGGGGTGGAGCCGGTGGCCAGGCCGAGCACGCTTTCCGGCTTGCGCAAAAGCTGCGCGCGCACCAGCGTCGCCGCCAGTTCGCCCACCTCCGGCGGGTTGTTCCGTACAAAGATCTGCATACAAATCCCTTCCTTTATCTGCATGATGACCGGGTTCAAGAGGGGGTTCAAAAAAGAGGCGCTTCGACGCCTCCTATATTGTACATAGTTTGCGCGGCGAATGCAAGAAAGAGAATCGGCGAATTACAGATCAATAAACGCCTCAAACCGCGGTAAGATACCGATGCCGTCCGGGAAGTGGGCGGCGAATTGGGGAATCGCGTGGCTGGGGAAGCTGTTGCCCTCGATAAACACCGGCCCCTCGGCGGTAATGGCCACATCCCACGCCACAAAGCGTACCTGGGGCACCACCTTCGAGGCCGCCAGGCACATGTCCGCCGCCTCCTTCCAATAAGGGATCACGGTTCCGGGGATGCGCGCGCCCGTCATGGGATGACGCTCGTAGGCGTTGCCCTGCTTGTCCGCGCCCACCCCGCAAAGGGCGCCGCTCTGTAAATCGACCGGTGCGGCGATCCCCCCGCAGTCCACGTTGTCCATCACCGCGCCGTTGCCGATGCGCAGGTAGGCGTACACGATGCCCTCTTTTTTGTCGCCCAGCAGGGTGGCGATGCGAATCGTGTTGACCGAGGTGGGGCAGAGCGCCGCCAGCGCCGGGTGCTGCACCACGCATTCCTCCGCGATCCCGATGCCCTCGCTCAGCAGGCGGGCGCGAAGCTTGGCCGCGTCGCCGAAGGTTTCGGGCTCCACCTTTTGAATGCCCTGGCCGCTGGAGCCCTCGATGGGTTTGCAGATCACCGGCCCCTTGCCGCGCAGGAAGGCGGCGAATTGGCCGGCGTCGGACGCGGCGAGGTCGATCCAGTCCCGGTTGACCTGGGCCGCAAACAGGGCGTTGAACTCGGCTTTGTTGTCAAAAAAGTGCCAGTGCGCCTTGTCGTTCATGCGCGCCACGATGCCGTTGGAGACGCCGCGGGTGATTTGGGTGGCCCGCTGCTTGGGCGTGAGGCGATAGAACTCGGCGATCTTGTAATCCACATAGCCCGCGCCGTAGCGGAGCCCGCAGCGGGCCATGTCCGCCATCAGCCACAGGCGCGGCTTGCCGGCCTTTCGGTGCAGCAGGTTGGCGGTGCGCAGCATCGCCGGGAAATCCATCTTTCGCAACCGGCGGAAAAAGTACCCCAATTTGCCCATTGACCTTCCTCCTGGTTTGGATCAGAACACGTTGCAGCCAGTTTTCCCATTCTAGCCCAAACCAAACCGGATGTCAAACCCCGTTATACCACCTCGTGGGGGTCCGTGGATTCAAACATAAAATGACAAGAAAAGCGGCAGTACGACGAGAGGATAAAAGGCCGCCATCTTCTTGGCTCATGTAGCAGCAAAATGTGGCCGCAAGACTGATGGTGGGTGTTGAATAGCGGCTCGTTGCATGATAAACTAAACCCAATTAGAACCAGCCCCGCACGAACAGGAGCAAAGACATGAGCAAAAAGGAAAACAAGCTTGCCGTGAAAGGCGAAAGTCAAATGGACGAAGCGCAGATTTTTGATTATGTTGCCAACATTATTGAAACACGTAAATCTCGTGCCGGAGCATACGCTAACCGCGAGGTTACGCTGATGTATTGGGAGGTTGGACAATACGTCAATTCTGTTGTGCTCGATGGTAGCCGTGCTGCTTACGGAAAGCAGATTGTGACGATGCTGGCGTCACAATTGGTGGCCAAATACGGAAGGACATTTGATGTCCATAACCTGCGCCGAATGATGCGCTTTGCCGAGAAGTTTGATGATTTTCAAATTGTGACGGAGCTGGCGTCACAATTGAGCTGGTCGCATTTTATTGAGATTCTGCCGCTAAAATCTGATGAAGCGAGATTATTTTACGCGAACGAATCTGCGCAACATCGTCTTGGCACAAAAGAATTACGATATCAAATTTCCCGCAAAGCGTATGAACGGAGAGAAATTGCAAATACCCGTGCAAGCGAGTCCGCCGCATTGCCCTTTAATGTTTTTAAAGACCCTTATTTGCTGGATGTGCTTGGGCTAAGGGACAATTTCGCAGAAGCAGATTTGGAGAAGGCAATACTCTTGGAACTTGAAACATTTTTGCTTGAATTTGGAAGAAGTTTCTCCTTCGTGGCACGTCAAAAACGGATGACGATTGACGAAGATGATTTTTACCTCGATCTGCTCTTCTATCACCGCGATTTGCGCCGATTGGTGGCTATGGAACTGAAAATCGGGAAATTCAAACCGCAGTACATGGGACAGATGGAGCTATACCTCAAGTGGCTTGACCGCTATGAACGGCGCGATGGCGAAAATGCTCCGATTGGTATCATACTCTGCACAACGGCCAGTCGAGAACAAATCGAGCTGCTTGAACTCGGCAAGTCAGGCATCGCTGTTGCAGAATACTGGACGGCCATGCCGCCGAAAGCTGAGTTTGAACGCAAGATTCGTGAAATTCTCGAACAAGCCAAAGAGCGACTAGCCCGACGTAAAATGCTAACAGACGGGAACTTTCAGCGTGAGATTGCATATTTCTATGACGTGAAAGATGATGACGAGGATTAGATTATGACGCCTGTAGGCAGTAGCCTTCTGCAAATCAGCCGGTTGCCGCTGTTTTAGCGGCGGTTATCATAACCACCCTTTACAGCATACATTCCACCGCTACACTCCCGTTTTCCACGCGGAAGGTGATGTCGGGCCGGATGGAAGCGATGTTGTGCGTGGCCATCAGGACGGTGTGCTTTGCGCGCAGGCGGTCGATGGTGGCCACGACCTCTTGCTCGCTCTGCTTGTCCAGCGCGCTGGTCGCCTCGTCGAACACCAGGATGGGGGAGCGCCGCATCAGCGCCCGCGCGATGGCGATGCGCTGCCGCTGGCCGCCCGACAGCATGCCCCCGACCTCGCCCACCGGCGTGTCGTACCCCTGCGGAAGCGCGCAGATGAACCCGTCGGCGTCGGCTTCCGCGGCGGCGGCCCTCACTTCCTCCGGCGTCGCGCCCTCCTTGCCCAGGGCGATGTTTTCGGCGATCGTTAGGTTAAAGAGCGCGCAGCTTTGATCCACGTAGGCAAAGCAGCCGCGCCACCCCTCGATGTTGTCCGCCGAAAAGGGCTTGCCGCCTACGGTTACGTTGATGCTGTCGCGATCGTAGAGCCCGGCGATCACCTTCAGCAGCGTCGATTTGCCGCCGCCGGATCCCCCGATAAAGGCGGCGAGCTGGTTTTCTTCGATGGTTAGGTCCACCCCCGACAGCACCGGCTTTTCCGCGTCCTTAAAAGAGAAAGTCAGGTTCTTGGCCTCTATCCGGTACCCTTCCGCGGCGAGGGGCGCCTTTTTTTCGGGCAGCGGCTCCAGGTGGTTGTCGCCCTCCAGCAGCGCGTAGAGGCGCTTGCCCGCCTCCAGCGGCGCCTGCATGCCCGCCCACGCCCCGCCCACCGACGCGAGAGCCTCCGCGATGGATGCGCACATGGGCACCATGGCCATGAGGGCGACGAGGGACATGTCGCCGCGGGAGATGAGGATGCTGCCCACCGCGAATACGCCGCCCGTCGTCAGCAGTTGCGAAACGCCGGCAAACAGCTTCTGCGCCCCGCTTACCTTTGCCTCGCGGACGGCGAGCCCAAGCAGCCTGTCGTTGCTGCGGCCGAACATTTGGAGCAGGTTGTCTTGCAGCGAAAACACCCTTGCCACCACGCCGCCGGAGAATATGTCGCCGATGGTCTTGGTGGCGTCGGCCACCCCTTCCAGCGTTCCCTTGGCTATTTTGGCCAAGGGCTTCGAAAACAAATACTGCCCGGCCATGGCAAACAATCCCGCGAACACGGTAAACAGCCCCACCCGCCATTCGATGGCAAACACGGCGATGGGCAGCACCACGATGGGGAACAGCCACATGAGCAGGTTGGCGAGGGCGCTGTCGTACAGCTCGCTGGCCACGGTTACGTCGGTGTTGAGGGCGGACAGCCGCTCGCCCGAGTGGACGCGCCCCTCCACGTCGGCGTTTACAAAGGTGCGGAATATCTTGGTTTGCAAGCGCCGCGTCGTTTTCAGCCCGCCATTTGCGTAGAGCACCACGCCCAGGTAGAGCAGCGACGCCATCACCACGAGGATCCCCAGCACGGCCAGCCCCGTGGTGAGCAGCCCGGCGTAATCCTGGTTTAACATGGCGCTGGTGACCCCGCCCATCAGCGTGGAGTTCAGCAGCGTGAAGGTCACCTGCTGCGAGGTGTACAGCAGCAGGCCGATGAGAAACGGCAGCAGAAAGGGGCGGGCGAACCCGAATACGAATCCAAACGTGCGCAGCGAGCCTGCCGGTTTTTGTCGCTTCATGCCTGCGCGCCCCCTTTCGCCAGCGTGATCACCCGGTCGGACATGTCCAGCACCGACTGCCTGTGCGCCACCAGCACCGCCGTCTTGCCGTTTGCCTTTACATAGCGGTGGAAGGCTTCCAGCACCGCCTTTTCCGTGGCGGGGTCGAGGGCGCTCGTCGCCTCGTCGAACAGGAGGATGCCGGCGTCGCGGTAGAAGGCCCTGGCCATGGCGATGCGTTGCCTTTGCCCGCCCGACACGTTGGCCGCCGACTCGGCCAGCACGGCGTCAAAGCCTTCCGGCAGGCTCCGTATAAAATCGTAGATGCCCGCGTTTTCGCAGGCCAGGCGCAGCCGCTCCTCTTCGAAGGGCAGCCCGCACACGATGTTTTCCTTGATGGAGATCGGCAGCAGATGGCAATCCTGCGGCACGTAGGAGACGTTGGCCGTCGATAGGGTAACGCTGCCCGCGTCGGGCTCGTACAGGCCCAGCATCAGCTTCAGCGCGGTGCTCTTGCCGCTTCCGCTGGCGCCGGCGATGGCGGTGATGGTGCCCGCTTCTATGGCGAAGGTGGCGCCCTCCAGCGTTTTTGCGCCCTCGGCATCGTAGCCGAAGGTGGCGCCGTCGAACACCACCGCGTGGCCGCCGGGCGCGTGGGTGCGCACCGCGTTGGGATCGGACTCGGGCACATCGGGCGCGTATTCCAGCAACCGCACCGCCGATGCCGACGACTGTCGCATGCGGGCCATCTCCTGGGCGAACATGGAGAGCCAGCTGCCCACCGGCCCCGATATGATGGTGAGCGCGATGAAGGCGGAAAGGGTCATGTCCCCGCTGATAACCACCGCGGCGGACCCCACAAACAGCGCGAAGGTGGGGGTGACGGTAGCGCATACGCCCAAGAGAACGAGGAGGGCGAGGGTCTTTACGTAGTCGCGCAGTGCCTGAAAATACTTCATGTAGCTGTCGTCGTAGCGCCGCTCCACCGAGGCTTCCAGTCCGTAAGCCTTGATGGTAAGCGGGTTTTGCAGCGCGTCGGTCACCACGGCGTTGAACTCCGCCCTGCGCTCGGAGGCCTCTATGCTCTTTTGCCCGATGGGCGCGGATATCGCGGCCTGCAGCACCGCCAGCAGCGGAAAGAGCGCAAAGTACGCGAGGGTGAGCCACCAGTTGATAAACGCCATAAACACGATGGAAACCACCAGGATGGTCAGTTGCGAAACCTGGGACAGCACCTGGACCGTCGCGAATTCGGCCGCTTGCGGCACGTCGTTGGCAAACAAAGACACGCCTTCGCCGCTGTTTTTGCCCGCGAAGTCCTTGTAGGGCAAGCGCAGCAAGCGGCGGGCAAAGGCGCCGCGCATCCCGTGGAGCGCCTTGCCGTAAAAGCGTTGCCGCAACAGCGCGGACGCGCTCTCCGCCAGCGCATTCACCGCCCCGGCCGCCGCCAGCACCAGCAAAAAGCGCATCATGTCCGCGCTGATGCCCGCCTCTGCCGAGGCCGCCTGCGTCATATCGCCCGTGGCCCGTATGGCCAATATGTTGCTTACCGCCGCGATCACCGCCAGCACGATGTACAGCGGGGCAAAGCGCGAATACCGGATGCCGTATTGCTTTACCGTGGCCCCAAATGCGCGGATCATCGGGTCACCTCCTGTTTTCAGGCATATAGTGCATTATACATCAATTCCAGCGGCTTTCCAATTTAAGAACGCATTAGAAATGGCTCATTACAAATATCTCAAAGTCAAAGGTTATGCGGGTCAGCCGGCCGATATCAACCGAGGAGGGGGCCTTGCCGAACATCATGGGCGTCATGCGCAAAAAGTGCCCGGCCAGTTCCTCGTCCACGGCTCGCTCGTAGCGCAGGGGGATTCGCTTCTCCAGCGCCATGTGCTTGCTCAGGTGACCGGCCACCGGCTCGGGGGAATATCCGCCCTGCCCCTGCCAGATGAGCGCCCGCAATTCCTGCAGGTACCCTTCGCCCGGGATCACCTTGATCACCCGGCCTCCCTGGCCCAGCAACCGCGCGAACTCCGCGTAGTTGGCGGGGGCGAACAGGCTCAGCACCGCGTCCGCCGCGCCCGAGCGCAGGGGGACGTTGGTAAGGTCGGCCACAAACCAGCGGACGCCGCGGCAGGCCTTGGCGGCCATGGCCACCGCCTCCTTCGCGTTGTCGAAGGCGCAGAGCTCGGCGCCCTCCAGCCGGCGGTGCAGGTAGCGGGCGTAGTACCCCTCGCCGCATCCCGCGTCCACCACCCGGAGGGGCGCGCCCCCGCCCCGAATCTCACAAAGGAGCCCATGGATCGCCTCGGCCAGCGGTTCATAGCAGCCCTGCTCAAACACCGCCCTGCGGCTGGCGAATTGCCGCTCGGTGTACTTGGTGGGCTTTTGTTGGGGCAAAAAGTTGGCGTACCCCAGGCGGGACAGGTCGTAACAGTGCCCCGCGCGGCACACCAGGCTGGCCGGCTTCCGCAGCGCCATCTCCCCGTGGCAGGCGGGGCAGCGGAACCTGCCGGCCCAAGGCAAAAAATCGCCGTATACGCTTTCGATCTTCATGTCATCGATGCCCCGCCCAATCCTTCAGCGCCTCGAGCATGCGGGCGGCGGTGGGCGGGCAGCCGGGCACGGCGCGGGCAAATGCCGCGGTGCACGTGCCGATGCCCAGCGCGCCCGGAGGCCCCGCCTGCCCCTTAAACCCCTGCCCGATGCATGCCTTGCCCGGCAGCCCATTCCTATTCAGCCATCCGTCCTCGCCCAGCCGGTGGAGCGCGTGGATCAGCCCGCCGTAGCAGGCGCTGCACGCATCCGACGCGTCGATGTGGCGCGCCAGCGCCTGTACCCGCCGGGTGGGGCGCGGATCGAGGCCCGCGCCGGGGCGGCTTAATTCGGTGAGTTGGATGGACGACACGTCCGCGCTGCCCACGCCCAGGGCCTCGGCGGCGCCGATGTAGGGCACCTCGGCCACCGAGTGCCCGAGCATGCCGCAGGCGTACGCGTCGCACAGCACCGGATCCAGGAAGCCCAGCACCTGATCGCGGCGCACCGGATTGCCGCCCTCCTCGAAGTCCAGGTCGCCGCAGATGGCGTCCACCAGCACAAAATCCTGGCGGATGCCGGCGCTCAGGTGGGCGATGGGGCGCATCAGGCCCATGGTGTGGAAGCGGCGCTTCTCGCTGTCGGGGATCAGGCCCTTTAGATTTTTGAGGGCGCAGGTGAGGGCGGTTTGGCAGTGGCCCTTGAGCACCGGCATGTTGATGAGGTAGTCAAAGCCGCCCACGCAACCGCAAATGTTCAGCGGCATGCCGGCGCATTCGAAGCTGCGGCTGTGGTCGCGCTGGGTGTCCAGCAGCGTCACGCCGTAGCGCTTCGCCATGGCCGTGTAGCCGCAGGCGTCAAAGGCCCGGCCGGTGCGCTCGCCCACCCAGGCGCCCTCGGCGATCACGACATGATGAAAGCCGTGGGCCCGCAGGTATTCGATGGCCCCCGCCGCCAATTCGGGGTGGGTGGTTGCGCCGTTGGACGCCGGGGCGGCCACCACCAGGTTGGGTTTGAGGGCCACCCGGGCGTCCTTGCCCGGAATCCGCCCGGCGACACCGGCGGCCTGCAATACATCGTAAGCCATTTGCCGGTAATCCGTGCCGTAGGTTACCCACGCTCGGTTCTTGCTCATGCGCATCACCTCTGCGCCATTATACCAGGTATTTGGCGGCAAAACCAATAATCTGTCCATGATGGCGCGCGGACGGGGCTTTTGATTAGAAATTGATTGAAAAAGAAAGTTTATTAAATATTAATTGCCTTTTCTATCCTTTTATGGTATTATCATGCATAGAAAAACGTTTTAGGAGGTACCCATGATGAACAAACGACGGATATCACGCACGCTGTCCTTGGTGCTGGTTGCGGTGATGGCATTGACCGCCTTCGCGGCTTTTGCGGTAGCCGAGCCACAGTCGCCGCCAGCGCATTTTCATGGCGATTTTCAGGGCAAATGGGAAGGGAATGTCGCGGTGGAATTGGCTGCGTTTGGCATGGAGATCGACGATGTTTGGACGTTCAATATCGATGTCCGCGAGGGCACGGTCCTGTTTTCGACGCAAGAATTCGTGATTGATTTTATGCCCTGTCAGTGGGAAATGAACGGCGGCCAGCTTGCCATGACCATCTTTGGCGGCGAGGTGATTACCCTTGCCATATCCGAAGACGGCCAGAACTTGCTGATAAATATAGAGCAGCCGGACGCAAGCGCGGACTTTGTTTTCGCCAAGCTTGACGATGTACCGGAAGCGGGTTCGTTTGCGATCAACGGCGTGCCGCTTGACCTGTATTCTTATGAGGACCGGGTACAGCAGCTGAACGATTTTGCCGCATATGCGGACGACGGGGTTGTGATTCCGTTTGTTTTCGACTTAAACCGCCGCGATCTATATGCCGACTTGATTGAAGCATACGACCTGGACTCCGTAACCGCCGGGTATACCGATGTAGAGCTGATGATTGTGCTCCTACACTGGATTTGCGATCATTTCAATCATAACGGCATGGCATTTCCTGCCCGGCCGGATGTCAATGCGATAACCATCGTCGAGTTTTTGGAAGAGAATCCAGACGGAGCGAATTGCCGCACGCTCGCCATTTTGCTTGCGGAATTGTTGCGGCTTTACGGCATCGAAGCGACGCATGTAACCGGATTGTCCATGGAAGAAACGCCCGCTGCCGTTCATGTTTTCACCCACGCCTACTCGCGGGAGTTGAAGCAGTGGATTTATCTTGATCCAACCTTCAATCTGTACCTGCAGGATGAAGACGGCAACTATTTGAGCCTGGTGCAAATGCGCGAAAGCTTTGCGGGCGGCAGTCACATATTCGCAAACGAGAACGCGGGTCATAATGCCGAAGCGTTTGATATGGACGAATACAAAGACTTCATGATCGAGTACTTGTTCCGCTTTATGCAAGGAACGCACTTTACTTTCGGCTCGGAAGACGGGAAAGACGATCATCCGGTGGGTGTGCTGGTGCCCGTCGGCTACGAAATAGAGGTGATCCCCCCTGAGCACATGAGCCACATCGTCGCATTATACACCACCGACCCGGATACTTATTGGCCCACATTCTGATTCGTTTATCGTATTTCAAAGTGCAAACAGGGCGGCGGTATGCGTTTGGCTATACTGCCGCCCTGTCTGCTTTTGTTTTTGTGGGGAGCGCGGTTCATCCATCGCCCGCGGCCTTTACAAAAACATATTTTGCATTTATAATCCTATAAAGAGCCGGCATCTCGGGCCGGACTCCGGTTTCCCATTCGATTCCTTTTTTGCCGTCGGGTATCCAAAGCGAACTTGAACGGAGGTCTTTTGCATGACTGCAAACCGCACGAGCCGAGTGCGCACGTTGACCACGATGGGGCTGCTGCTGGGCGTCATGGCCATCTTTACCTTTACGCCGCTGGGGTTTATACAGATCACGCCCATCGTGGCCGTGACGCTCATGCACATTCCGGTGCTGGTGGGCCTGCTGTGCGAGGGATTTTTGCCCGGGCTGCTGCTGGGCTTCTTGTTCGGCGCGTTGAGCCTGGTGCGGGCCCTGACCGCCCCCGCCGGGCTGTTGACCCCCTTCTTTATGAACCCCCTGGTTTCCATACTCCCCAGGCTGGCGGTGCCCTGCGCCGCCTGGCTCGCGTACCGGGGCGCGGCGGCGGCGCTCCGGGGCCGCAAGGTTCGCATGGCGGCGGCCTGGACGTGCTCGGCCCTGGCGGGCACCCTCACCAACACCGTGGGCGTGCTGGGGATGATCTACCTGCTGTATGCCGCGCCGCTGGCGGAGGATCTTGCCGTCGCGTCCACGGGCATGAGGGCCTTTTTTGGCGGCATCGTGCTCACCAACGCCTTGCCCGAGGCGGCGTTTGCCGCGCTGGTGGTGCCCGCGCTCATGAGCGCGCTATTCCGCATGCAAAGGAGAACCGGCCCATGATACTCACCATGGACATCGGCAACACCAACATCAAGGCGGCCCTTTTTGAGGGGGAGGAGCTGGTGCGGTATTGGCGCCTGAATACCGACGCCATGCGCACCTCCGACGAATACGGCATCACCCTGGCCAACCTGTTTCGGCACAGCGATCTGCGCATGGACCAGGTGCGGGGCATCATGATCTCCTCGGTGGTGCCCACGGTGAACTATACCATCGAGCACATGTGCAAGGAGTACTTTCGGCTGGAGCCGCGCTTTTTGGTGCCCGGGGTCAAGACGGCCATCCACATCAAGTACGACAACCCCCGCGAGCTGGGCTCCGACCGCATCGCCAACGCGGTGGCCGCCCACGCGTACTACGGCGGGCCCTCCATCTTTATTGACTTTGGCACCGCCACCACCTATGGCGTGGTGTCCGCGGAGGGCGAGTTTTTGGGCGGGGCCATCTCGCCGGGCATCAAGATGTCGGCGGAGGGGCTGGTGAACTCGGCGGCCAAACTGCCCCGGGTGGAGCTGGTAAAGCCGGGGGTTGTGATCGGCCGCACGACGGTGACCAACATGCAGTCCGGCCTGATTTACGGCTTTGCCGGATCGGTGGACTACATCGTGCGCCGCATGAAGGAAGAGATCGGCGACCCGGCCACCAAGGTGATCGCCACCGGCGGCTTGGCGCTGCTGCTGGTCTCGGAGCTCAAGGTGATCGACCACCTCGATGGGCTGCTCACCCTCAAGGGGCTGCGGCTGATCTACGAGCGGAATCAGTAGGGGCGGCCATTGGCCGTCCGTCAAAACCCTCGATATTACCGTAACCCGCGGACGCGCAAAGCGCGCCCCTACAGTAAACCAAAATTCAAGCGCACATGCAAAGGAGATTCGAAATGCGTCAGGTAACCATCGGCTTCCTGGGGTGCGGAAACGTGGGGGGCGGGGTGTTTGCGCTGCTGGAGCAGGCGGGGGAGCAGATTGCCCATCGCGACGGGGTCGGGTTTACGCTCAAGCGCGCGCTGGTGCGCGAGATCCACAAGGCGCGCAGCGTGCCCATACCGGCGCGCCTGCTCACCGACCGCCCCGAGGAGGTGCTCGACGATCCGCAGATCGACATCGTGCTCGAGTTTTTGGGTGGGGAGCAGCCGGCCGTGGACTACATGCTGCGCGCCTTGCGCAACGGCAAAACGGTGGTGACCGCCAACAAGGTGGCGCTGGCCCTGGGCTGGCACCTGTTGCAGGCCGAGGCGCAAAGGCACGGCGGAGGGCTCTACTACGAGGCGAGCGTGTGCGGCGCCATCCCCGTGATCCGCGCGCTCACCGATTCGCTGCAGGCCAACCGCATCGACAAGGTGATGGGCATCATCAACGGCACCACCAACTACATCCTCACCCGCATGGCCAAGGAGGGCAAGGGGTACGCCGGCGTGCTGTCCGACGCCCAACGCCTCGGCCTCGCCGAGCCCGATCCCTCCGCCGACGTGGACGGCTACGACGCCGCGTACAAGCTCTCGATCCTGGCTTCCCTGGCCTTTCACGCCCACGTGCCGGTGCAGCGCATCTACCGCGAGGGCATTGCCGGCGTATCGGCCCGGGACATCGCCTACGGCAAGGACATGGGCCTCACCCTCAAGCTGCTGGCCGTGGCCAAGCGCAACGATTCGCTGGTGGAGGTGCGCGTGCATCCCACCTTCGTGCCCGACGAGCATCCGCTGGCCAGCGTGTCCGGCGCGTTCAACGCGGTGTTCCTCAAGGGGCACGCCTTCGGCGAGATGATGCTGTACGGCCAGGGCGCGGGCGACGCGCCCACCGCCAGCGCGGTGGTGTCCGACCTGATCATGGCCGCCGGCGCTACCCGTCATCGCCACCCTACCTTCGCCAATCAGGGGCAGGCCTCGCCGGAGCTGGCCTTCGACGCCGACTGGGCCTGCGTGTACTTCATCCGCCTTTCCGCCGCGGACAGGCCGGGCGTGCTGTCGGCCATCACCGGCTGCTTCGGTGCCCGCGGGGTGAGCATCGCTTCTATGGTGCAGCATTCAGAGGTGCAACACACAGGGGCCGGCGGCGGCCGCGTGCCCCTGGTGTTTGTGACCCACCGCGCCCACGAGCAATCGGTGACGCGCGCCTTGCAGGACATGGATCCGAAGGACGCCACGGTGGACAGCGTGATCCGGGTGGAGGGGCGGTGAGGTTTGCTTATCGTATCGTCACGGATATATCGTTTTCTAACGCGAATTGGTGTGCGTAGCTGCCTTCCTTTACGCTCAAGGTGAGTTCTTCGCTGCACCATCTGAACGCGTACGTGCCGATGTGCGTTACGCTTTCCGGGACGGTTGCGCTGATCAAGCCGCTGCAAAAAGCGAATGCCTGCTCGCCGATGCTGGTTACGGTGCCCGGGATGGTTACGCTGCTTAGACTCCCGCAGAAAGAGAGCGCACCATTGCCGATGCTGGTCACGCCGTCCGGGATGGTGATGCTGATTAAACTGCTGCACCAATAAAACGTACAGTCGCCGATGCTGGTTACGCCGTTTGGGAGGGTTACGCTGGTCAAGTTGCTGCACTTCAAGAACGCGTATTCGCTGATGCTCACCACGCTGTCCGGGATGGTTACGCTGATCAACCCGTCACATCCTTCGAACGCAAAAAGGCCAATGCCCGTCACCGCATAACCATCCAATGCATTCGGGATCACCAGATCGCCTTCCGGCTCCACTGCGTATCCCGTAATCGTCGCGCCGCCGCCCTCAAGCACATACGTCCACTGCCCGCTTGCGTCGGTCTTTTCGTCCGCGCCGGCGCTTGCCGCAAACAATGCCAACATTGCGATCATAAAACAAGCGCAGACTGCGCTCCGAGCCCATCCGCTTTTCTTTTGATTCATTTTGCAAATCTCCTTTGTTTTTCGTGGCTGTTGACACAGCGCAGCATGGCGCGATATAATAAGGTCGGCAGAGGGGCTTTAGCGCTTTAAGCCCTATCTAGATGCGGTTGCGGTGCTGTAACACCTCAGCCGCTTTCCTAATCTCCGCGAATAAACGCGCAATGGCGTTCAGCAAGCCAATTAGGTTTCGCATCGGGCTTCACCTCCTCTCATCCGTTTTATTGGATAGAAGCAGGTATCAGCCCCTCCGCCGGCAGCCTCGCGCCTGGCTGCATGGATAGGATAATACATTGTTCGACAGGTGTAAATCCTTTTTTCACCGAGTTCGACCTTTTTTACTGTGGTTCACCTGGCGTTGCAAAGCCAGCAAAAATACGCTACAATGAGCAGGTACAAAGGCGCCGCGCCGACGGGGGGAGTTGTACGCCATGATACTCGACAAGGACGCGCTTCGCGCCGCGGTGCGCGATGCCATGCACAAAACCGACGCGCTCGACCTGTGGACGAATCTGCCCGCCGACCCCATGGCCAACGACGCCTGCAACGGGATCGACGCGCTGCTCGCCGCCCAGGAGAGCTTGCGCGGCCAAGCGCGGGCCCTGGGCCACTCCCTGCCCGAGGAGCGGAGCGCCTGCGCCGCCGCGCTGTTTCAAGCCCTGTATGCCGGCCGGCTGCCCATCAGCGACGCCGCCATGCGCGCGCTGCTCTCGCTGGAGCGCATGGGCATGGAGCCGGCCACCCGGGACATGGCCGACGCCGGCTGGCAGGCGCAGCAAAAGCCGCCCTCCGAAAGAATGGAATGGGTGCTGGAGCTGGCCAAACTCAGGGGCATCGCCTGCACCGTCGATCCCTTTGAAGACGGGGCCGGCGAATCGCTGGAAAAGCTGCGGGAGGGCCGGCTTTCGCCCAGGCTGCTGCCGGTGCTGGCGGTGGAGACGCTGCAGCGCGCGCTGATGCGGGACGCGCCGGTGCGCGGGCCCGAGGGGGAGATTGAGCGCGACCGCAACGGGGCGCACCTGCTCCACATCGCGGAGCTGCTCGCCAAGTGGGCGGCGGCGGTACAGGCGCGGATGGTGCGCGCCGCATGGCCGAGCGCGGCCCTGGAGCAGGACATGCTGATGCGCTACGCGCTGCTGCCCTTCTGCGAGGAGAGCGGGTTGCCGCTGGCGCTGGAGTTCTCCGGCCGCCAGCCCGAGCTGGAAAAGCAGCTCGATTGGGTGTGGGAGGTGCTCCGGAGCTCCGCCCAAATGCGGTTTGTGCTGGCGGCGCGCACGGCCAGGGCCGCGGAAGCGCTGCTGGCGCGGTGGGCGCAGCCCATGGGCGAGCGGGTGTTTTGCGTGCTGGCCACGGAGAAATGCCTGGCCCGGGAGGCCATCGGCGCGGCGGGAACCCAGGCCCTGCCCTTTGCCAGCGGAGCCGCGGTGCTGGAGCAGACCATCGGGGATTGGGTGGAGGCGCGCAGGGAGATTGCCCAAGCCCTGTACGATCGCTACCTGCCGCTGGTGAAGATGAAGTGGGGCGTGCAAAGCGAGGAAATCGAGGCCGACGCGGCCTGCGTGCTGGGCGGGAACTGGGAGCGCTTTTTGAGCCTACATCGCTAAAGAACAGACGGATCAAGAGAACAGATAGATCAAATCGAAAGATCAGAAATGGAGGATACGCCCTTGTCCAATCAAGAACCGAACCCTGTATTCACCATCGAGATGGAAGACGGCGGCGTGATGGCCGGCGAACTGTACCCGGACATCGCGCCCAACTCCGTGGCCAATTTCATTGCCCTGGCCAACGGCGGCTTTTACGACGGGGTGATTTTCCACCGCGTGATCCCAGGCTTTATGATTCAAGGCGGCGACCCCCAGGGCACGGGCACCGGTGGACCGGGACACTCCATCGCCGGGGAGTTTGCGCAAAACGGCTTTCCCAACGAACTCAAGCACGATCGCGGCGTGCTTTCCATGGCGCGGTCCGGCGATCCCAACTCCGCGGGTTCACAGTTTTTTGTGATGGTGGAAAGAGCGCCCCATCTGGACGGGCAGTATGCGGCCTTCGGCGCCGTGCTGCGGGGGATGGAGGTGGCCGACGCCATCGTGTCCGCCCCCCGCGACCGCGGCGACAGGCCGCAAAAGCCCCAGCACATGAAGTCGGTGCGGGTGCAGACCCACGGCAAGGACTACAAGGCCGTTACCCGCCCGCGATAAGCATGCGTACATTCTACGCAAAACAGGAGCGAAGCATTGATGGCAAATTCTATGGCGAATCCTTCAGAAAAGCCCATGGAAAAAATCAAGACCACGGTTCGCGTGGCGGGCCGGGAATATACCCTGTCCGGCCCGGATTCCGAGGAGCACATGCACCGCGTGGCCGGCTATGTGGATCAAAAGATGGAGGAGTTGACCCTCTCCACCCGCATGCCCTCCAACATGGTGGCGGTGCTGGCGGCCATGAGCGTGGCCGATGAACTGCTCAAATCCCAAGACGAGAATGTTCACCTGCGCAAGGAGATGATGGCCCAGCAGCAGCAGATGACCAAGCTGCGCGCTCAAGGCGCCGGAGCGAGACCGGCGAGCAAGCCGAAGGGCATGGAAAGCAAGGCGGCGGCCAGGGCGCCCAAGAGCGGCGGGGCCCACTAAATGGAACTGCTCGCGCCGGCGGGGGACCGGGAGGCGATGGTGGCCGCCGTGCAGCAGGGCGCGGACGCCGTTTACTTGGGGTACACGGCTTTCGGAGCCCGCGGCTATGCGGACAACTTTGACGCGCAAGGGCTGCGCGAGGCCATCGATTGCTGTCATGAGCGCGGCTGCCGCGTGTACGTGACGGTGAATACGCTGGTGAAGGAACGCGAGATGCCCGCGCTGCACCGGGTGCTCGCGCTGATCAACGATGCGGGCGCCGATGCGATCATCGTGCAGGACATAGGCGTGGCGGCGGTGGCTCGCGCTTGTTTTCCGGACTTGCCGCTGCACGCCAGCACCCAGATGGCGCTGCACAACGCTCAGGGAGCGGCCTTCGCGCGGGAACGGGGCTTTGCGCGCGTGGTGGCGGCGCGGGAATGTCCCCTCGCCGAGCTGCGTGCGATGGCCCGCGCCGGGAATGAAGCAGGAGTTGAAGTGGAGGCCTTCGCGCACGGCGCGCTGTGCGTGTCGGTGTCGGGCCAATGCCTGTTTTCCGGTATGGTGGGCGGGCGGAGCGGGAATAGGGGCCGGTGCGCGCAGCCCTGCCGCCTGCCCTATCGCGTGGGGGAAGGGTTGCGAAACTACCCGCTTTCCATGCGCGACCTGATGACCATCGAGCGCCTGCCGGAGCTGGCCGGGGCCGGCGTAACGGCGCTGAAAATCGAGGGGCGCATGCGGCGTCCCGAATATGTGGCGGCGGCTGTCGCCGGCTACCGGCGCGCCCTCGACGCGCTCAAGGCCGGCGTGCCCTACGCGCTGGAAGAGGCGGAGCGGGACGCGCTCAAGCAGATGTTCCATCGCGGGGGATTCACCCGCGGCCACGCGCTGGGGGCGCGCCAGGGCGAGTTGATCGACGCCTCCCGTCCCGGCCACGGCGGGCTCGAAATGGGAACGATGGACGGCGTCCGAAGGGGCTTGGCCGAGATGATCGCCCTGCGCCCGCTCCACGACGGCGACGGCCTGCAGGTGCGCGGGCGAAGCGGGGAATTCGAAAGGGAGTTTACGTATGCCGGCCCCGAGGTGGCGGCGGGAGCCCGCGCGCTGCTGCGCGTGCCGTTTTCCGTGGAGGCCGGGGACGCCGTGTTCCGCCTGACCGACGCGGCGCAAATGCGCGAGATGCGGGCGGCTTGTGCGGGGGAGAGGCGGCGCGTGCCGGTGGACGCGGTACTCACCGCGTTTCCGGGCGCGCCGGCCGCGCTGGAGCTGACCGACGGAGCGCACACCGTGTCCGTCGCCGCCGGAGAGCCGGCGGCATGCGCCGAAAAGCGCGCGCTGGACGTGGAGGGCGCGCGCAAGCAAATCGAACGCATGGGCGGCACGCCCTACGTGCTGCGCTCCTTCGAATTGCGCGGCGAAGGGGCGTTCCTGCCCGTATCGACCCTCAATGCCCTGCGCCGGGACGCGCTGGAGGCGTTGAGGTTGGCCCGCATAGCACGGCCCGAAAGACGCGCATTGCCGTCGATGGAGAATCCCTCCACCGCTGCGGCGGTTGCCCTCCCTTTTACAAGGGAGGTAGGGGCTAGGAAAGAAAACTTGATCGCCCAAACCTGCCGCCTCCCCGAAACGAAAAGCTTGCTGGCCGCCGGGGCCGACGCGGTGTACTGGTCGCCCGCGGATTACCGGCCCGACGCGCTGCAACGTGAGATCATAGACGCTGATCTTGCAAAGGTGTGGTTTGTGCTCCCGCCCCTGGCCTGGAGCGAGGAGTTGGAGCAGTTGGCCGCCTGGGTGCGCGCCGCCCGGTTTTGTGGCGTGGTGCTCACCAATCCGGGGCACCTGGCTATAGACTGGGGTGAGTTATTGCCGGTGGCCGACGCGCCCCTCCACGCCTGGAACCGGTGCGCGCGCCAAACGCTGGCGGAATGCGGCTGCCTGCGCGCCACGTTTCCCCCCGAGCTCAACGCCGCGGAGATCGCCGAGGTACTCGCCGGCGGCGCGTGGGAGATGGTGGTGTACGAGCGCACCCCACTGATGCTGCTCTCCCATTGCCCGCATCGCATCGAGGCCGGCGTTGCCGCCTGCAAGGCCTGCGAGGCCGGTAAGCCGCTGCCCGCCCTCACCGACCGCAAGGGTTACGCCTTTCCATTAGAGCGCCTGCGCATGGCCCACGGCTGCCAGGTTCGGCTGCTCAACAGCCTGCCCACCTGGCTGCCGGACAAGCACGCGCGTGCCCTGCGCTCGCTGGCGGAGCAGGGGAGCCTGAGCTGGCGGCTGCGCTTTACCGATGAGCCGCTGGAGGTATGCGAGGCGCTGGTTCGGCGGGCCAGGGCGCGGTTGGTGGATGGAATG
>Ga0123353_10004350_pt1 | contig 18221 bp, 12 predicted proteins | sample TergutLab28metaG_3_FD_92763 | JGI IMG/M metagenome (GOLD analysis project Ga0123353, IMG submission 92763) | Labiotermes labralis P3 segment gut microbial communities from Petit-Saut dam, French Guiana - Lab288 P3 | ecosystem: Host-associated > Arthropoda: Insects > Digestive system > Gut ... | reverse complement strand
TGGGCGATATGATCTATGGAAAGACCGTATTCACGGTCAAGAAAGAGGTACAGTTCACGGTCATATCTCATAACATGAGATTATTGCTGGAATCGGGGTGGGTGATATGATTTCCCCAAAGCCCTTGGCCGGAATATTCTATATATCCATGAACCCTTTGGGAAATGATGAGGATCGGTAATATATCCGTTAAGGGACTCTTCGGACAGCACGATCATACCGTGAACGTGTTCGGCGAAGGTATAACTTATGTGCATTCACCGAACGGATGCGGTAAAAGCACACTGATCAGGATGATCTCGCTTTTATTCACCGGCAGGATCGATGAATTGGAGAGCATCCCGTTCGAAAGGATGGATGTATCCTTTGACAATGAGACGAGCGTAATCGCGGAAAGGTCGGATAACGTCTTATCCGTCAAAATGCGGAAGAACAATATCCATACCGAGATGTCGGCGGAGGAATTGGCATCGATGATCGGGACAACGTTCATACCGTCCGACAGGACATTCATCAAAGCACCGAACAAGCACATTGTAAGCGCGGTGGAGTCGTATGCGGACGACCTTCATTCGAGATTGAAAGAAGCGAAGAGACACTGCGAATCCGTAAGAGATCATTGCGATTCAAAAATTCATCGTGACCGTAAAAGCGATGATGAACTGGTATCCTGGGCCAAAGATCTGAATGCAAAACTGAGTTTCATGCGTGACGCGGGATTTGAAGCCTGCATCCCGAGCGGCATAAGATTCCCGCCGACGCGTTACGACCTGATCGAATCGAGGGAGAAATACACCGATTTCGTGTACCGGATATCGGAATTCACGGAGAGAAACTATTACCTTTCGGAATCGATAATCGTCTTCAGGGACATCCTCAACAAATTCCTTTCCGACAAAGAGATACAGATCGACGGAAAGGGACATATCGTGTTCGTTTTGAAGAACGGCTTAACGTTGCCGTTGAATAACCTTTCATCCGGAGAAAGACAGATATTCATCATATTCTACCGTCTGCTCTTTGAAACGTTGACTTCATCTTTTGTCATGATGGATGAACCGGAGATATCGTTGCATGTTTCATGGCAGCAGAAGATGGGCGCAGCATTGAAAGATGTCTCGAGACTGAGAGGTTTACAGATGCTCATCGCGACGCATTCGCCGCAGATCATCCATGATGACTGGGACCTTACGAATGAACTGAGGGCGGGAAATGCGTGAATATATCAGACCGGCCGACATTGCCAACGAGATCTCAATGAAACGCTCGCTTTTTGACGGTTCGTTCCTCGTAGTTGAAGGTGTCACGGACAGCCGGCTTTACGGAAAGTTCGTCGATAAGAATGAATGTGATATTGTCGTGGCGCATTCGAAAGATAATGTACGAATGTCGGTGAGGGAAATATTCCGCCGCAGAAACGATCGAAAAATAATCGGAATAATCGATTCGGATGCTGACAGACTGAAGGGCATTGTCCACGGGCGTCCGTTATTTGTCACGGACTGCAGGGATGTCGAATCGCTTATGATCAAAAGCCGTGCGCTGGAGAATGTCCTGTCGGAATACGGAGACGCGAACAGAATCGATACATTCACCGAAAGATACGGCGAAATAAGGGATGTGATCCTCGCATCATGTTATCCTTTGGGAATCCTTATGTACATATCGGATGTGAACAACCACGGCCTCTCATTCAAAGATCCGGATCATGCATCTTTTCTGAACAGAGGAAACTTGAAAGCGGATATTGATGCAATGCTTGATTCCTTACTCTCGCAGTCTCCGCATTCACGCGTTACCAAAGAAGAACTGGAAATGCAATTGGAAAACGAATTGAACGAAGAACGCGATCCGTGGGACGTATGTCGCGGACACGATATGGTAGCCGTTCTGACCATGGGATTGCGTGATATATTCGGCGGCTATAACAGCCAATTCATACGTTCCGGAGGAGTTGCGGGTGCTTTGCGCCTTGCATACGATAAAGAAACATTCCGTGCAACCCGTTTGTTCAAAGATACGACGGAATGGTGCGCATCCGAAGGGATGAACGTGTGGTCCTGAGATCTGTTTTCATTCCGATCGATTGTCTTCTCTCCGAATGTCCTCTTTCCGAAGACCTTCGGATGTTTCCATTATCTTCCGAACCCGTCTTTCACTCTTTTCCAGTATGTCTCTGCAATGATCGCGGAGTTTCACCGCTTCTTCGTATATGTCCAAACTCTTGTCGAGATCCAGATTTCCGTTCTCAAGCATTTTCACCAGCTCTTCCAGTGCCTTGAGACTTTCTTCGAAGGTCATTTCCTTCACGTTCCTCTCTTCCGTATTATTCATTTTCTGATCACCTCGTTCACCTTTGCTTTCACTTTCCCGTCCCTCATCCTTATTTCGATATTCGAACCGTCGGATATTTGCGATGTTGATACCAATGCTTTACCGTCCGGCCCTTCCACGAAACCGTATCCTCTTTCCAAGACCTTCATCGGATCGATGGCGTTCATCCTTTGTTCCGCGGAACCGATGTCCTTTCGTTTACTGCTCACGTTTCGTAATAACGATGAATCGGCCGTTTCGGAAAGGTCGTCTATCTTCATGATGTACTGATTCACCGCATCTTCGGCACGTTTCGGTGAAAGTTTTGCATCAATTATACGAAACACTCCGTTCTTATCGCTGAACGATGAACGCACGGACATCAATGAACGTCCGGACAGTTCGTTCAATCTGTTGATGTTTTCGTCAACCTTCTCTTTCGCCCGCTTCACGGAAAGTTTTGAATCCGATATCTTGAAGCTGTTGTTCATCGCCGACATGCATGATATCAGTGAACCGGATGCGCGTATCATCTTGTTTTCAATGTTCTTCATCTCCGATGATATGTCCGGCAACGCGATCTCGGCGGCCGCGGACGGAGTCGATGCGCGTACGTCCGCCACCAAATCGGCAATGGTCACGTCGACCTCATGGCCGACGGCCGATATTATCGGAGATCCCGATGATGCTATCGCCCTTGCCACGATCTCTTCGTTGAACGCCCACATATCTTCCGAGGAACCGCCTCCTCTTCCCACTATAATCACGTCAACGTTCTGAGTGTTCATCAGTTCAATACCTTTCGCGATCGATGCGGCGGCTCCGTCTCCCTGAACGAGGACCGGAGCGAATAACACATCGACGGGAAATCTTCTCGATGCCGCTTTGAGTATGTCATGTATGACCGCGCCCGTGGGAGATGTCACGATCCCGAGCGTGACCGGATATCGGGGCAGGCTTCTTTTCCTTGATGTGTCGAATAAACCTTCGGCGTTCAGTTTTTTCTTCAATTCTTCGAGAGCGAGGTACATCTCACCTATGCCGGACTTCCTCATCGTTGAAACGTTGAACTGATATGTTCCTTTGACGACGTACATATCCACTGAACCGAATGCCGTTACCTTCATGCTCTCCGCGGGTTCGAAAGCCAGTGAGTTCCTTGCGCCTCTGAACAATGTGCACCTGACCTCGCTTTTCTGATCCTTCAGCGTGAAATAGCAGTGTCCGGATGTGTGCTTCGTGAGATTCGATATCTCTCCGGAAACCCAAATGTCGTTGAGCGATCTGTCTGCTCCCAGAACTGTTTTCACTCTTTCATTGAGGTCCGATACCGATATGACGGATGACACGGCCGTCATACCGCATCTTTTGTATTTTAGCTTATCAGAAAGATGTTATATTCCGCCGCGGTTCAATGCTCATGAATGATAATGATATCAGAAATTCCATAGAGCCGGAGTTGCGCGATGAACTTTTTGAAATCGTGAAGAAAGTACAAAGTGCTCCTTACGCCCGTCACAACGGCATTTGCGTTGACAGTGTGAATATGAACGAAGTTCGCACGAGGATGCCTCTCGATGAAAGTAAAATGAACAGTATCGGTTTCGCACACGGTGCGGCGGTGTTTGCGATAGCCGATCATACTTTCGGATTCGCCGCAAATCTCAGAAATGAATCGCAAATCGTTCTGTCATCGAATATCGTTTATCACCGACCCGGTGTCGGAAAGGAACTCACTGCCGTTTCTTCGAGAGTGAGCGATACAAATTCCGTTTCCACGTATGAAATAAAAATATATTGTGACGGGAAGCATATCGCCACCGCCACGTTTATCGGTTTCAAGATGAAAGACAGGGTGAAATAGGCACATCCTCGTGCCCTTCATTTCCTCCTCTTCAGAATAGCGACCGATAATCCCGCGGCCGCGGGCAAACACGGCATTATGACGGACATTTTCGATTCCCGCCGTTCCTCGGACGACCGTGTGTCGGGCATCACGCCCGATACCGTGACCGTTACGGATCTTGTCACGTTCTCGATCGTATATCTGCCGCCGTCCGCGATGTCTATCAGCTTACCGTTAACGAAAACGGCGAATAGTGACCCGGAATATTTCTTATCCAGATTGAATTCGAATGTAAAGGATTCCCCGTGTTCCACCGAAACGGGAGATAATGCCGTCAGCACGTATCCGTTCTCTCGCGCGAGTTTAATGTTATGAAACGGTTTTGCGTTGAATATCACGCCCGATACCGTGACCGTTACGGATCTTGTCACGTTCTCGATCGTATATCTGCCGCCGTCCGCAATGTCTATCGGCTTATCATTAACAAACACGGTGAACCGTGAGTTAGAATATTCCCAATCCAGATTGAATTCGAATGTAAAGGATTCTCCGTATTCTAACGAAACGGGAGACAATGCGGTTAATGTGTAACCATTTCCCGACGTGAGCACAACACCGTAACAGATAATCTCCCACTTAAGATGCAGGATGATATCTTCATAAACTCTCGTCGAACCGAACGTGAACAGTTTGTATTCGTTATCGTCGGTGCGTGTGTACCATTCGCCGTCATTCGTATATCCTGTTTTGGACCACGTTCCGGATGGTTTCACGGCGGTGCGCGGAAACAACCCTTCCTCAACTTTTATCGGAGATGTCATATAAGCAAGGTCATCGTTTGGATTGAAACTTACCGTACACATCGATCGGGAATGTTTCACAATGGTCGCATTATTGATGCCTATGCCATTGATTCCGATCCAATCGCCCGTACCGAAAGAATCATTATTCGATTGTCCGACGGCAACGGCATTGCCGTCGGCGAGCGTTGTTACTCCCAAATACTGATCAATATCGTTTCCGCCGAAATTTTTTTTCCAGATGATATTTCCGTTATCATCATATTTTACAATAACTGAATCGATCAGGCCGTTTCCCGCGACTCCTTCCCAGTCACCGGTGGCGAATGATTGACCGTAAGAGTATCCGACGGCAACGAAACCATCGGAGGTTGCCGTTACTTCATGATAATAATCACGGTCGGATCCGCCGAAATTATTCTTCCACACTACATTTCCGTCGAGATCGAACTTAACAATGATCGCGTCGGTCAAACCTTTTCCGTAAACGCCTGACCAATCACCGGTGGCGAATGACGGCCCGGAGGAATATCCGACGGCAACGAAACCGTCTGATGTCGTCGCAGCTCCATAAAAAAAATCGGTACTTGCACCGCCGAAATTATTCTTCCACACTACATTTCCGTCGAGATCGAACTTAACAATAATCGCATCGGTCAAACCCCTTCTGTTAACATCGGACCAATCACCGGTGGCGAGCGATGGCATGGCGGAATATCCGACGGCAACGAAACCGTCGGGTTCAGTTAATACTCCCGTAAAGTAATCATTGTGGTTGTCACCGAAATTTTTCTTCCAGATCACATTTCCTTCAGTGTCAAACTTGACTATAGTCGCATCAGCATTACCTTTTCCATCAAAATCTGACCAATCACCGGTACCAAACGACGAATGTTCAGAATATCCGACGGCAACGAAACCGTCGGATGTTGCCGCCACTCCGTTGAAGTAATCGAACCCTTCACCGCCCACATAATTCTTCCACATCACATTTCCGTCAGGATCGAACTTTACCATGATTGCATCATACAGGCCTCTTCCCTCAGAATCTGACCAATCGTTGCCGCTGAGTTCAACCTGAGAATATCCGACGGCAACGAAACCGTCGGACGTTGTTACCACCTCATTAAAGTTGTTGAACCCATTGTTACCGAAACTCTTTTTCCACATTACGTTCCCGTCACTGTCAAATCTGACTATGATCGCATCGTTCACTCCCTTTCTCTCAACGGCTGACCAATCGCCGCAGTCATGTAATGCTATTGAAGATCGCCCGACGGCAACGAAACCGTCGGATGTTGCCGCCACTGCTTCGAAACGATCGGATAATCCGCCGAAAATCCTTCTCCATTCTACGGTTTTGTCTGCGCCCAGAAAGTGATGATCGTACCATTCATCATCCTCGTTCTTCTCCGTATCCGTGTCGATTGCCGGAAATGCCGTTAATAGTGCCGTGAACAATAATATGAATGCCACCAGTACTGTCACGTTCCCGGATAGATGTCTTGAACCGTATTCTCGATTACGTTTGTTTTCATTGTGCACAATTTCGTCGTTTTCGTATTCTTTCCCGTTGTCTTTGAGTGTTCTTTTGTCTTCATTCGTAATCTCACCGCCCTCGTTCTTGAACATGGAGCGACCATACTGTTCGGAGTTCGACACATCGCCGTTTACTTTAACAACGAAATATCTATAATAAACTATCGTTTGCAGATATTCCTCTGTTGTCGTAAACGAAATCCTATCGTCTCCCGGCATTGGTAAGAAGAAGAATGCGTCCGCATTTAACTCAGAAGATTACAAGTTATACCGGCGAAATACGGACGGTACTTTCGGACAGCACTGTGACACCCTTTAATACCCCTGATTCAATTTTGCTTTGTGAAAGTTGCCAAAAGTATTGACGAATTATACAACGAAGTTAAAGGATACGATATCGTCATTTCCAACGATGCCGCTCTGGTGACCGCTTTGAATAACCGCATCGATGTTCCTCGCGTGGGAAGATTGGCGTCCACTCCCAAGATGATCGCCAAAGACCATGAGGATGCCGTTTTGGAAAAATTGATGGACGCGGGCCTTTGCACGAATGACGGAAAATACGGCATAATGGATGACGTGAAACTTTTGGACGTTATTTCAAATGAGACCGGGTATGACGTGCGTTTCGTGCACGGTGAAATCGAGAACATACGAACGATAAGAAGATACAGAAAAGATGTGCAGAATTTCCTTTTCGGAAAGCCGTCGAAGAAGATATACGAAGCGTTTGTAAATTATCCCACGTACGAAATGGTCATGTCCTCCTTCGATCCGGCGGAATACCGGACGTACGATGATAAGAAGGTCGCCGTCATCGGCCTTGATCTCTTTGACCAATTGGATAAACATTTCATTCCCGTCTTTTTCGATGAGATCGATATGTTCAAAGAAAACGGCAGATACGATCTCGAAACGGTCTGTGCGGTCGGTAACGACAGACAGGTGGCCGAACATGCGGCGGACCTTTTGACATCGGATAATTCGGAAGATGCGGCGATCGTCATGGATTCCGACGGCCCTATCGCCGATGCCGTCAGATCGGCGTTGTACAGGAAGGGAATAGCTTTCAAGAACACGCTGAGCGCGAGGGACATCGTCAACATACGGGATTACATGGAATTCGTCGGAAAAGCGTTGTCGTACGATATACTGACGGTGGGCGACGTACGCGAACTGTTCGCGGGTTACGGTGCCGGTACCGATGACAAACATGACGAATATCTTTTGAACAGATATACCTCCGGATCGGGCGAAAATTTCAGAAAATTGTCCGCAATCATGATGAACATACGGGAACATACATTTTCCGAAGTCTGCGATAAGATAGTTCACCAAAGGCACAAAGGAACCGTGAGAATGATCCTGGATGAACTGAACCTCCTCGACAAACCGATACACGAAAAGACCGTCGGTTCCGCTTCGTATCTGATAAACTCAATGGACGGCATACGGCACAATGCGGAGATACCCGAGAATGAAAAAAGAGGAGTATTACTGGCAGACTGCAAAAATTCGGTGTTCATTGACAGGCCGTTCATCATATATCTGAATATTGACGGCGCATGGTCAAAGCCTCTCGACGGGAAAAGTTACATAGATCGGAAAGACGAAGAAGAGAAGGATCTGCAACGGTTTCAGATATTGTTGCAGCAGGGATCGTCCCGAATATATCTCGTGAACACCATGAAGAACGGAAAGCCGGCAAGACCGTGCACGTTGTTCGGCCGCCTCAATACGGATGACGGCGGTTCGCCGATGAGAACGGATTCATTCGAGAAATTGGTAAACACCGTTGTCAGAAAGGGAACGTGGCATCATTTCCCCGTTCCGGTAAAAAAGGAGCGTTTGCCGCCTTCGGTGAAGAACAAACTCGGCAAATTTTCAAAGACATCGATGAATATGTATGTCAGTTGCCCCAGAGCGTACATGTTCAGTGAACTGATAAGAACTCCGGACAAAGAGAGCACCGTATACGGCAGCATGATCCACGAATTCGCGGAGTTCTGCTTTTGTTATCCGGATCTTGCGAAGAACAATATCGAACATTGTACGGATATGGTATCGGAAGCCTGCGCGGGTATATCATGTCCGGAAAGAAAGGAGCTTGACAGATCTAAAATCAAAATGTCGATGAACGGCATCTCAAAATTTATTGATTCGCTGAATGCCGATGTACGGCTGAACGTTGATGTGAGCACGAAAAAAAGGAAGAATATGTTCTTTGAGGAATTTCATCTGAAGATGACATCCGATCTTTGTGAAAGAGACCATCAATCCGATCGTTATCCGATGCACGGTGAGTTTGATCTGCTCATCGGTAACAGAATAATCGATTACAAGACCGGGCGATCGCAAACCTATGCGGAAATAGCAAAGAAAATGGACCTCGGCAGGAAGAATGATTTCTTTGAATTACAGCCCTTTGTATATTTGTCAATACTCGACGACATATCCGATCTGAAAGGCCCCAAGGATTTCGTCCTTTTCCACACTGCCGACAATGATATGGAATCGATCGATCCGGAATTCGACATAATGAGAAACACCAGAACAATCAGATTGCTTGAGATGAATAAGACGGAGATCGTACGCAGCAGGCTGTTGCTTGATCTTGTGACAAAAGCGAAAGACAGAGAGTTCATAAGAAATGACATCGGAAAAGGGTTCATCGAGTGTCTTCTGAAGGCCGGCGTTGAAAACGCGCATACATGGAAAGACGATGGATTTTTGTTCGAGAGTATCCTCGCATTGCAGGAAAAAAGAACGAAAGGAGTCGAATCTGCAATAAGGTATGCGATAAAGATGGCCGGCGAACTCATCTCGGGATGTTTCATTGAGGCCGACGGACAGATACTCATACCTCGTGAATCGATCAAAAAGTTTAAGGAATACGCAAAAAAGACACATTCCGAAGCGGAAGAACGGCAACTGTCGGGTTTCCCGTACGAACCGCGCACGGACTGCGGTAAATGCGGATTCTTCCATCTGTGCACGGGGGGCGTGATCGATGACATCTCTGAATGAATGTCAGCGAAAGATAGCCGATACTCTCAACGGCATCGTCATTGTGGATGCGGGGCCGGGTACGGGTAAGACGCACACCGTCGTGCAACGCTATTTGAATTTACTGAAAAGCGGCGTAAGCGCTTCGGACATCCTCATGCTCACTTTCACGAATAATGCCGCAGCGGAAATGGAAGAAAGGGTGAAAAGCGAAATGATATACGCGGGCGGCGACGGTTCCGTCAATTCATCGACTTTCGATTCATTCTGTCTGAAGATCGTAAAAGAGTCTCCCGAAACGGTAAGCAAATTCTTCAAAACGAAGGAGACGCTCACGAGGAACGCCGCACTTGTTCAGAATGAAACCCTCAACAGGGAATACTTCAGAAATGTTTACACGGGATTCATCAGACGTTACGGTCACATGTACGGGAACATACCGGCGATCATAGGCACATCATACGACAGTCTTTACGAAGTGATACAAAAACTGATGTCCGTGGGTGCTGCACCGACACACGACGGCGATTGGTTCGGACGCGATACCGGCATACTGACCGGAAAAAATGATGAATTGATATCCGTACTGTCAAATGTGAATAACTTCAAACACCGCAGATCGGGAAATATGAGGCCGGATGTTACGGAAGAGATCAATGAGGAAACGATCCGTGAGGCCGCGGAAGATCCGAGAAAGGAATTGTTGTTCTTCATCAACGGCGTATATTACGAATACATCAGATCATCCGTGGCCGATAACAGATTGACATTCAATCTGAACGCATTGTTCGCGTTCATAATACTCCACGAAAACAAGAACATGAGGAAGGTCATGTCATATCGCTGCGTCATGGTGGATGAATTCCAGGATACGAACGAATTGCAATTTCTGATATCTTTACTCATTCTCAAAGAACCGAATCTCTGTGTCGTCGGAGATTGGAAGCAGGGCATATACGGATTCAGGTACGCGTCCATTAAAAATATAACCGATTTCGAGAAACGGCTGAAAGAAATGACAAAATTTTTGAACAAAGGAGAGAAAAGAACGATACCGAATATCCCTTTACCGGTACGTCTCCCTCTTACGGATAATTACAGAAGTTCACAACTCATAATCGATACCGCATTCAGATCTTTGCGGTGCAGAACGAAGAAAGATGAGATCATTGACACGGAATGGCTCAACGAGAATGTTACGGAATTGAAAGCCGTGCGCGATCATCGCCATACGGAAGTTGAGAGATTGCGCGCAGAAAGCAAAGAAGCGGAGATATCAGCGATATTACGGAAGATCGAGGAATATGTTTCGGATCCGCGTTACCGCGTGGTTGAATATGATCACGACGGCAACATTACTGATGAAAGAGCACCCGAATACGGGGACATTGCGGTGCTCTGCAGGAACGGATCCATGTGCATAAGCGTGAAGGACGCCGCAACGGAATACGGGATACCGGCGCATTTGCAGGGAGACGTGGATATAATGGCAACCCGCGAAGGGAAGCTGGCACTTGCCTGGCTTCGATATATCAACAATCCGAATGACCTGCGCGGACCTGTCGCGATACTGTCTGATGCCGACTATCGTTTGGCCGAACTGAAGAACATGTTCCCGGAAAAACGCGGAACGGACGGCGTTCCGGAGGAATTGAAAGATCAAATGCGCAAATTCCGAAGAAAGAGACGAAGGATCAATGATTTGCTTACATCGATATTTGATTACCATGATCTTAACAATGATATTACCCAGTCGATTATTTCCACCATATCGTCGGCGCACCGTAACACGATGCTCACGATATCCGATATCATAAGACTGATGGAAGCGGACATGAAGGAGATGTCGAAATACAACGTCGACGCGCTGCTTGACGGAAGGTCGGTCATGATACAGACCATTCATAAATCGAAAGGATTGGAATATCCGATTGTGATCATCGGCGGCCTGACGACCGGCATAATGCCGTCATCGAAAAATCATACCAAACTGCTGGCATTCGATCCGCTCTTCGGCATAAGAATGAAAGAAGAATATGCGATCATTGAAGGTCATCACAAAATATTCGACTGCAGTAAATGGGATATCGTGAAGAATGCGTCCGAACCCGACCGCGACGGTGAACGGAGGTTGTTCTTCGTTGCGTTGTCACGTGCCAAACAATACGTGACGATGACTTGCCGCGGAGACCGTGCGTCCACGTTCATAACGGATATCGGCGGCGGGAGCATGACCGACGCGGAACCGACATTCGAAAGAAATTCATCGAAACACACCGACACGAGTATCGAAAAACCGTTCATACGGGAGTATGAACGCAGAAAAAGGAGAGTCTCGTTGCATGACATAATGGGCGAATACGAAGAAAGCGGAGGAGGGAAGGGAATCGAGCACGGGATAAAAGTGCATAAGGATGCTCAACGCATGATATCGGGATTGGCTCCGGGCGAAGAGAATGACGAAACCCGTTACATAAGAAAGATCATCGAACATATGAAAGACGCTGAAATAATGTCGGAGATTGATTGTTCGCTTCCCGTCGGTGATGTTGTCATCGGAGGCCGCATGGATATGCTTGCGCTGTTCGATGATCGCACGGAAATCCGCGACTTCAAGACGGATATGAACAGAAGCAACGAACATCGGTACATTGTGCAGATGAGTGTGTATGCGCATGCCGCATCGTCTTTCGGAAAGCCCGTGATATGCATGATTGACTATGTCTCACAGGGAATCTCAGTGAACGTTGAGATTATGAGCATCAGCGAAATCCATGAGAAAATAATGCATGCGGGGATGCTAGATGTAACGGAGATGCCTGAATGACGCTCACTCTTTTTATAATCCTACGCGCCTAATGGATTGCATGGAATTGCAGGGACTGACTGACAATGAAGTCTGTGAGAGGATCTCCGAAGGAGAGGTCAACTCTGTCGAGCAAGTTGTGAGCAGGACTTACAAAGACATAGTGACAAAGAACGTGTTCACCGTTCTGAATATGATACTTTTTTCGTTGGGTGCCATGTTGCTCTACATGGGCGAACTCGTAAGTGCGTTTGCGGCGACAGGGATAATCATCATGAACGTACTTATCGCCACGGTCCAGGAGATCAGAGCGAAAAAAAGACTTGATAAGATTGCTTTGCTCATGCGTCCGAGAGTGGCCGTTCTGAGAAACGGCGTTGAAGCGGAAATAGATCAGGCGGAGATAGTCAAAGATGATCTGATATTTCTGCGCGGCGGCGATCAGGCGCTTGTCGACGGAGTCCTTCTGAAAGTGAGATCGCTTGAGGTCGATGAATCCTTACTGACAGGAGAATCGAGGACCGTGAAGAAAAAAGTCGACGATATAATTTACTCGGGTTCATATTGTGTGACGGGTGACGGATATTATCGGGTTACCGCATTCGGAGAAGAGACGTTCGCGGCCAAAATGCTTGCGAGTGCCAAAGAATTCAATAATAAGCAGAGCCCTCTTCAGACGGAGGTCGGCATACTCATAAAAACGCTCATGGTAATCGCGATGATATACCTCGCGGTCATGGTACTGATCAACGTACTTGACGGGAACAGTTTGCGGACGAAAGAGAATCTGGAGATGGCGGTCATAATTCTGGACATAGTTCCGATCGGACTGTTTCTTATGATAGTGATAGCGTACGTAATCGCCGCCGTCAGGATGTCCGACAGCGGAATATTGTTGCAGAGGGCGAATGCCGTTGAATCAATGAGTCACGTGGACACCGTGTGTATGGACAAAACGGGAACGATAACCACCAACAGACTTGTCTTCAAAGAACTCATGCCGTTTGTCAGTGCCAAGAAAGCGGAACGTTACGCCGTATTGTTCGCATCCGCCACCGGCAGCCGCAACAAGACGGTGGATGCGATATTGAACGAATACGGCGAGGTCGGCGTCAAAGTGATCGACGAGATATTGTTCTCGTCGGAAAGAAAATATTCCGGAGTAAAGGTGGAAGATGAGGAGAACGGAGAGGTTGTCTCTTTGGTTCTGGGCGCGTACAGCGTCCTTTCCAAGAAAATGGGCGACTCCAAAGGCATCAAAGATGCGATAAAAAAGTATACTCTCAGTGGCCTCAGAACGGTGGTGTTGGCAAAAGCCGACGGCAGTCCGTTCTACAAAAATGATAATGCGGTCCTCTCGCGTTTGGAGCCTGTGGCGGTCATCGCGATTCAGGACGAAGTCAGACCCGATTGCAAAATGACCATGGACACGTTCATTGAGAACGGCATAGAAATCAGAATAATATCCGGTGACGATCCGGAGGCCGTCGGTGCGATGTTTACCATAGCCGGGCTTCCCGGAGAAAAGAATTTGCTTTCCGGTGATGAATTGGAACAGTTGGAAGGTGAAGAAAGGACCAGAAGAATTCTTGAAGCGAACATCTTCGGACGAATGAAGCCGGATCATAAGGAACAGGTGATTAAAGAACTGAAGATGAACGGAAGATACGTTGCAATGGTCGGCGACGGCGTCAATGACGTGAAATCCCTGAAGGAAGCGAATGTCGGCGTCGCATTGCAAAGCGGGAGCGGTGCCGCCAGAGGAGTGGCGGACATGGTCCTTATGTCCGATGATTTCTCCGCGCTTCCGAAAGCATTGATGGAAGGGAACCGTACCGTCTCCGGAATGAGAGATATACTGAAAATCTACCTGGTAAGAAATTTCGTCATTGCGATGATGGTGCTTCTGATAACGGTGATGTTCCACGCGCCGCCGCTTCTTCCGATTACGTCCATGGCGTATGCGTTCCTGAGTCTTTCGATAATATCCTTCTTCATGATCATCTGGGCCAAACCGTCAAAGATAGAAGGTTCCATACTTCCGGAAGTTTTGAAATATGCCGTACCGACGGCGACATTCATCGGATTGTTCGGATTGTTGACGTATTGCATATTCTATTTCGGCGAACTCCACGGCGTGTTTGAAAGCATATACGGTCTGTTGGGTTTTGCTTATGCTCCATTCTCTTCGTTGGGCACCGGTGAAGCATTCATCAAAGGGATAGAACACTTCGGATGGGGCTTGTCCTCGGCGGTCGAAGCAGAAATATTCGGACGAAACGCATTGCTCGTATTCCTCATGGTAGCCGGCATTCTTCAGGTTCTCATGGTGTCTCCTCGCCTCAGGCAGTTTTCGGTCGACGGTAAGATATGTAAAGATCCGAAGCCGACGATCATGGTGTTTCTCATACTGATTCTGATGTTCCTTACGTTCTATGCGGTATGGGCATTCCCGGAACTGACCGATCCGTTGAAAATATTCATTCTTCCGTTGCCTTTGTATATGATCATAATTGCGATCATCTTATTGTGGTTGTACGTGAACAGATTGATACTCAGGAGGAATTACTTCGGTAAGATGATCTCTGCCGCGGAACGTATGCACTCTCGGAGGAAGAATAAGTCCGCACACGAAGAACGGGATCAGTAATGCCCCGTGTCGTGAAGCCGCAGTAATACATGTGATGCCATAAGGGCATCCGACATTGCCCTGTGAGTCTGCATGCCGTTGATACCGACCGGATCATCTTTAACGATCATCTTATACGCCTCGTCGAGTTTTGGCCATTTGTACTCCCCGTAAAGGCCGGGGAGTTTGCATACATCCCTGGATGCGAGCATTATGCATCTGAACGGTATGATCGAACGAAGCGACCACGGCTCCCTGTAAAGGAATTTGTCGAAATCGTATGAGAAGTTGAAGCTCGTTACATTCGCACCTTTCAATATTTTTGTGATATCGCGGATCACATCCGCTTCGCTCGGCGCACCGCTCACTTCCTCAAGCGTAAGATCGCTGTTCCCGAATATCCATGAATTCTTCAGTTCGGTGCTCCATCCTGACGTATCATGCCCGACGACGGATGAATATATCTTCTCGACGCTTTTTTCTCCGAGAGTCACTTTGCATAAGGCGATGTCCACCACTTTGTCCTTCGGCGAACCTGTCAGGCCTGTCGTCTCCGTATCCGCCACGAAAACCTCGGTCTTACAAAAATCATCAAGTCTGCTCATCATTCCCTTCATCTCCGGATGCCGTATCATATATTCTGAGCATTGAACTCGCAAACTTCGCATTGTACACCGATGCCGCCATAACGAAAGCGGTTAATACGGAAATGATGACCGATGCCGCGAATCCCAACTCTTGATTTGGAGAGACTTTCGCAAATCCGTCGATGTACAAAGTTATTCCCGACGATGCTCCCATGAGATATTCGGACGGCATCATATAATGATTGTTCCCATCCTGCTTCAAAGTGATCTTCTCTCCGTCGATCAGCATATAGATTGTTATGCCGTCGCCGTACCCGTTCGCGAATCTGAGTGAGAAACCGTCTTTGTCAATATAGCTGAAAAGCGTACCTTCGCCGTCGAAGAAGTATTCGTGATCCACTGAATATTTGGCGGAACCGTCAAAACTTTCGGAAACATCTATGATCGTCATGTCATAGCGGACCCATATCAAAGGATGTCCGGTGTCGGATATCGACCATGTCCTGTTGAAATCCAGATCAAACATGATTTCATCGGATTCCGTCAGATTGAAAGGTCTTGCTTCGAAACCGATGCCGCCGCTTCCGATCACGGGATAATTCTTCATATCGCTCCGATAGTAGCAATTCTCAATCGATACGGAATTTCCGGAAACGGTTCCCGTGATCTTTCCCGTATGTCTTTCCGCTGATTCAATACGAATTATGTCCGTGTGCATCGGCGAGATCTCAAAAATCGTCATGTTACCCGAAGCGCACACTCTTTCCGCGACGGATGTTCCGCCCATGATGCCGCAGATACCTCCGACGGATGTGTTGAATCGTATCAGGATATTCGTGAATTCCGTGAGATCGTTTATATTGCCGTACATTGCGGATCCGAATGATATTTGTCCCGCATTGTGAACATCGGAGATCTTCCCTTCCAGCATGCCCGCTGTCCCTCCGACGGCCGAAACAAATGTTCCGGATAAGTTGACGGATACATCGTCCGTAAAATGAGAATGTTCTTCGGCATGTATGCCGTTGATCATGAACACGTTCCCGAAGTTCCCCGATAAAGATATCTCTGACCCGTCGGAATATCCGATCAAACCTCCCAGAAAGCTGTATGCGTACAAATGAACGATAATCGTTTGAACGTCTTTTCGTACGTTCGTGTCGAGTACCGTGTCAGAAACGGCGATTGATATCACGTTGCCCGTATTTTCACCGTGGAATATCGTTCCGGTGCCGAAACCTGTCAATCCGCCGACGTAGGAAAATATGCATGACATCATTATCGGTTCTTCTCCTCCGCGTACGGTGTCGGGTGATCCTCCGACCTCCGAAACAGAGGATACGATGGCCTCATTGTGACAGAACATGATCGATGATGATGCCGTTCCGTGACCTATCATGCTTCCCGAGAAAGACTCGGACGATCCGTCCTCCGAACGGAGTTTGTCAACGGCGTTTGTCAGAAAATAAGATTCGTTTTCTTGTTTCGATAATATCCTCACGTTGAAAACGGTTGCTTCATCCGTATATCCGAACAATCCGGCGCATTGTTCACCCTGTCCCGCGGATGCAACTTTGATTCCGGTTATGGAATATCCGTTTCCGTCGTAGAAGCCTGAGAAGGGAAATTCTTTTGATCCGATCGGCGTGAAGTTCCCTTCGAATGAAGCGGATATCGATCTTTCGCCGTCGTTCGGGAAAAAGTTCATACCCGTCGCAAAATGTTTGTCGTTGATCGAACCTGCCGCAACGATTGTATTAGTGTCCTTCAGTTCATCAACGCTGAAGTAAGCATTGTTGAACCTGTTCGTCCAGTTCACGTGCGCAACCGAATCATTGAACGATACGTATGCGGACGCATTCTTCACGGCATCGGATGTATGTATTGTGAGTGTTACGATTATGTCGTTCCCTTTGGTCGATACATCCATTGTTATCTTATCTCCGCCGATAACGCAATCGTCGAAGATTATGTCGCGTGTTTGTTTGTAATATGCCCCTTCGTAATGATGATGCATATCGGAGATCGTACGAAGGTCATCCGCCGAAGAGACCATGAACGGATCTGATCTCTCTCCCGTTCCCGGGAGATATGACATTGCTCCGCCGACCGCGCCGGCCGATGTGACGGCAACGGTTGCCGTCGGTATTATCAGTAACAGCAGAACCGCGAACGTTAATGACCTCAGCATAACTCCTCCAATAAGTGTTAAATGTACCAAGTATAAAATAGTTATTTATGCAATCCGCTCATTTTTCGCAGTATGAGAGATCGCCGACTCAAAGCATATATATCATTCGGAGGTTGAACGATCCATGGCATGTCTTATTTTCGGAAATGAGCGCATTGATGTCACTGTCGGCGTTACGATCGAGGACACCGTGACGGCACTGGGAAAACATCCGGATGCGTTCCTGTTCCTCCTGAACGGGAAGCCCGTGCCCGTGACGATGATCATTGAAGACGAGTTCACGGTAGACGTTTTACGTGTGGCATCCGGAGGATGATCATTCCGATGCCGCTTTCATGATGCCGTCCAGATCCAGGCGGCCGCGTACTTCCTCGAGCAGATTATCCAGTCGATCGATGAAGATATCGATGCTGTTCTCACTGCATCGAACGCCGTCGCCCGTATCTTCTTCGGGTAATCGGACATCCAGATATTGCAAAACACCGAAACATCTCATTCCGGTCA
>Ga0123353_10004349_pt1 | contig 18221 bp, 15 predicted proteins | sample TergutLab28metaG_3_FD_92763 | JGI IMG/M metagenome (GOLD analysis project Ga0123353, IMG submission 92763) | Labiotermes labralis P3 segment gut microbial communities from Petit-Saut dam, French Guiana - Lab288 P3 | ecosystem: Host-associated > Arthropoda: Insects > Digestive system > Gut ... | reverse complement strand
TGTATTATACAGGTGGGACACAGGGTTTCTTGCAAGGCGCAACCTAGCAGATGAGAATCGAGTCCAGATTGGCACACACAGTACAAACAGGAACTGCTAATTCATTAGCCATTTAACAAGGAACAATGAGATGATTTAGTCATGCATGCATACACACACACACACACACACACATGTGACAGCATCATAATTTCAAAATTAATGTCTCCTGGGATGTGACACCCTGGAGTTTGGGAGGCAGGTACCAACATTTTTGGACAATCCTGCTACCTCCAACCTCAGAGATATACCTATTAAACATGTGCTCATAAAGACACCAATAACATTATTATTATTATTATTACCTTTATGCAGGGTATTTATTAACACATTCCTAAGATAAACCATGTTTCTACAGTATATACTGTTGCAGCTGTTCTGTATTTACAATTTGTGCTACATCTAATGTTATTTTGTACATGACATATGTTTTGTATTTTTACATTAATACACTCTGCAGTACATGTGCAGCGCCCCATATGGCTGTTTTATGTAGTTCCTTGACTTCGTGTTTCCTGGAATGTTGCACAGGTACTGTCTGAGTGATTCTGAGATGTTTGCAGTTGTCTTTGTTAATACTACTGATATCACTTTCACTTTCACATTCCACATGTGCTGAATTTCTATTATGAGGTCTTTACATTTTAAAATCTTTGCAGCTCCTTCTTTTGAGCACATTTCTGTCTCCAGAAATTGCAACATCTAGTAACATGCATGTTCCTTTTTTATTGTCACTGATTATTATGTCCAGTTTATTGTTAGGAATAGTTCTGTCTGTTCACACTTGTTGGTTCCATAATATGGTAACCTTACCCCCATAACTTGTTTCGACTGATTTTGGTACACAGTCATACCAGTGTTTGTCATCTAATTTTACCCCTATTTCCCTGCACATGTTAAAGTACAGTTGAGCACACACTCTATCATGTCTCTTCACATATTGTTCTTTTGCCAGTACTGGGCGTGCTGATACGATGTGTTTCACTGTCTCATCAAACTGTATACAGAGTCTGCATTTGCTATCTGTTGCTATTTGTAATATTTTTCGTCACATGATATTGGGTTTGTAATGCCTGATCTTGTACTGCTATTATTTCACTGTCAGTTTCTCCTTTCAGATCTCCCGACAGTCATAGGAATGTGTCTTCTTCGTTAATAAACTGTCTATCCATACTTCTAATATACTGGCCATGCATTACTTTGTTTTTCCACTTTTTCTTTAAGGGCTCTCCAAATTTTGTTTTTATGTGTTGAATGCCTTCTTTTTTTTTTGTGTCACTGTTCTTATTTCATTTGCTTAATTCTTCTGCAATCTATGCTGCCACTGTAATTGTTGAATTCATATTTGGTTGACTTATTTCATGACTTTTAACAATATTTACAAACTGGTCTTCTATATATTTTGTGCTCAAATATTCTGCAATATACATTATCTCTGCTTTATATGTCGCTTCAATTTGTAACAGACCTCTTCCTCCTCCTTTCCTTTTCACATACAATCTATCTATATCACCTTTGGGGTAATACAGTTTATAAATTGTAAGTACCTTCCTAGTTTTCCTGTCAAATTTTCTTATTTCTTCCAATCTCCAATTAATAATACCAAAGCTACTGGAACAGCTAATGCTCCAATTACTGTAATTTTATTCTTGGCATTCAAAGCAGACTTCATCATCATCATCATCATCCTTCGGTCTCTTACCATGTTTCAGAATATGGTGATTTTATTTTAATTCTGTGTTTGACCCTTTAAAGTGAAAAACTGATCTACATAAAACATCACAAACCAGTCATGAAGTTAATTCAGCTAATAATTTTAATTTTTTAAATACACTCAACAAGATGCAACTATTTTCGATTATTTATTTCTAAAAGGCTCTGCATGTTTTGGGTGGTTCTTCTGCCCATCATCAGGAGCACATAACTGTGCATCAGCCACAGGTATTTCAACCAATACTGTTGCAGGCTGGTATCGTGGAAGAGACGGAATGATACCAGCCTGCAGCAGCAGTGGTTGACAATACCTGAAGCTGATGTACAGTTATGTGCTCCTGATGATGGGCAGAGGAACCGCCCAAAACATGTACAGCCTTCTAGAAATAAATAATCAAAAATAGTTGTATCTTGTTGGTTGTAATTAAAAAATCATACTAATAATGCCCGGACACAAGAATATCATATTGGCTAATAATGTTCACACAAGTTGCAGTTATCATTGTTTATTCCAGGAACTGATTTAAACTCTCTGGACAGTGTGTCACATTCCTTAATGTTAAACCCAGTTTGGTATATACATTTATCTCTGCCTACCGAAGGGTCAAATAACTGTTTTTTAAAATAAAATAAGGTAGAAAATTACCTTCACATCATCAGCCACACTGTTGAAGCCAGCGGTACAAATGTTCAAGGTACTGGGATCAAGGCATAACTGAGATGCATCATTGTCTTCTACCTGTCTGATGGTTTCCAGAAGGTTAGTCACGCTACTGCTGGTCTTGTTCAAAACGTGTATGATAGCTTCTAACACACGACCTTCTCTTTCCACGACACCAACACACTCTGAAATGTAAAAATATTAACTGTCACCCAGAGCCACATGACAAAGATGTTCCAGTAATAGCACAACTGAAAAGAAACTGAAATGAGAGTATATTTAAAGTTTTCTGAAAATGGTGTGACACAAAGTTTATTATTTCAAAACCACATTTTGAAAAAAATTGTTCTCTTTGTCTTTGGGTGGATAGGTTATGACAAAATTGCAACTCTGTTGGGCCCCTGAATAAAGCGATTATCATACCCTGGATGTCCAAACTATGAGACTGTGTACAGCAGAACACAAACTACTGTCATTCTCAGTCATCTGTGACTAAAACACTCAGATACAATTGGCAAAATATAGCTTAAAAAAAAAAGACACATGTAGTCAACAAAGTCATGACTTAAAATTATAAAAACAACCACTATAATTGTGCACCAGTATCATCCCCTGACTAACCACTAGAAAAGACCCTAAAATGACTTTTCCCTATCTCGTTTACAAACACAGCCAGCATTTTTATGTGACAGAATGTCCGTTTTCCTGGCACTCAAAGTCAAAAGGAAGAAACATACCAGCAATAACATCACTGTCATCAAAACTGCTGCAAAGCTTCTCCTTCAACTCTCCAGGAACAAGTGAATTTGTTATCAGTTCCTTAAGTAGGTTCTCATAAGTCATTATTGCCTCTGCCAAATCATTTCGCTGTGACCGGCACTGCCTATAAAATTAAAGACCTTAATATTTAATCGTACCACAAGAGATGGTTAATGCAAGATGAAACGCACTTTATGAAACATAATAAACCACAGCAGACATGTTCTGAATATAATGTCTTATGACAATCAGTCTGGTACCTGGGTATGATATTTCAGTATCATGATCCCAGCAGTACAGTTTGTAGCAACATACGTAGGCAGTCCAGAAAGAAACCGAACTTGTGAAATAGTGAGCCAGAGAGCGCGCACAGCATGGTCGTGGTGGCAGCATTGTGTAGCAGGGACTTTAAGCTTCATTCTGACACTAGTAGCATCATGCCATGTCAATTAGTCATTGAGTTACACTCACTTGAATGAGTGTGTGTTTAGTACTCTCGGCGATTTTTTGCAAGTAGATAAATGAAGGATCTTGAAGAGTAACATGCTTGCATCAAATTCTGTTTCAAAAAGGGAAAAACTTTTACGGAGACTTTTCAGATGTTGCAAGAGGCTTATGGAGAGGATTGTTTGAGCCGTACACAGTGTCACAAGTGGTACCAGCGTTTCAAATCGGGCAGATCGTCCATCGAAGATGACCCCAAATCTAGACAGCTTTCCACATCAATGGACAACCATCATGTTGAGAAAGTGCTTGCTGTGATTCGTCAAAATCATTGCCCAACTGTCTGTGAAGTTACCGAAGAAGTATACGAATCTGTAAAAGTTCATGCCACCTGATTTTGACCGAAAAACGGAAGATGTGTCGTGTTGCCGCAAAATTTGTGCCGCGTCTGCTGATGCATCACTCCTTATCCATGAATTTTTGACGAAGCATGAGAAGACTGTTGTCCCCCAGCCGCCCTATTCTCCAGATTTGGCCCCTGCGGACTTTTTCTTGTTCCCGAAGTCAAAATCCTCACTAAAAGGTCACTGATTTCAGACGGTAGAGGAGATAGAAGAAAATTCAATAGGAGACCTCTGTGCCGTCCCGCAAACACGTTCCAGGACATGTTCCAGAAATGGAAAAAACATTTGGAGCGGCATATCAAAAGTGGAGGGAGTAATTTGAAGGTGACAAGTTTGATTAAGTTGTAAGTAAAGAAATAAATTAGAAAAAAAAGTTTGGTTTCTTTATGGACTGCCCTCGTATACTCTACATCACCCCAGTAAGAGAGAAAAGCCGAACTGTTGTGTTTTGTGGGCAGAGAAACAGTAAATTAAGCAAGGCTATAAAAGTGTATGATCTGACATTCTCACAGCAGTAATGATGGAAGATTCAAGTTGCCTGGAACAGTTAAGCAGTCCACTTGGACTGCCTAAACCTGAAGAGGGATGTATCAATCTCCCACAAAATGTCTGTAATAATTTACCAATTGGCACAGCGTAACATCCCATAAGACTTGAATCTTCATTGACACAAAAGTGAGAACATCAAATCTCACATCACATAAAACTTGATAAGCACTTTAAAAAATTAAACATACTGTATATGTGGAAGTACCATGCATCATTTGATATACATTACAAAGTCATGCTATACTAATGCACTAAATTAATAAAAGGTACAATTCATCAAAATTCGGTGTATTTTAAACTCAATCACCATTTTTCTTTGCTTCTCACATGGCAGGACAGATATGTCCAGTGAAAAACACCACTGACTGAACAGTATCCTATATATATATATATATATCATTTTGGTAAAATTATTATGAAAACTGACTTCACACAGTTGGTGCACTAGGGACATAAAAAGTCACACATTTTCAGCTGTTAAAGATGTAACTGGTGTTGTAATATATACACACTGCAAATTATTTTTATAGTAAAACCAACTAGATGCACCAATGTATCAAATCTATTTTATTTTGGAATGACACTCTACATGTTTCGGATGGTCTTTCCATCCATCATCAGGAGTTTGAGACTGTACATATAGCAACAGGCATTTGTCAAACAGATACTGCTGTCAGTTTGCTAGCAACCATACAGCGGTATCTGTTTGTACAGTCTCAAACTCCTGATGACGGACAGAAAGACCGTCCGAAACATGTAGTGCGATTCCAAAATAAAATAAATTTTATACATTGGTACATCTAGTTGGTTTTACTATAGAAATAATATTACGATGCACGGCCCTATGAACATCAAATGCACTGCAAAATATATTGTCTGAACTGAAAAATGCATGTAAAAATTAAAGAATACAGTGTTAAAGGGCTGATGGGTGAAGACAGCAACAAAAATAACTGTCTGCACGAACAGAGTATTGGTCTGTTGTGTACTCCTAACCAAAATTTTTCTTCATGCTTTTATTAATTATACAATTATGATTCCAACAAGTCACATTATACGGTGTTGAATAGCAGGATGATTAGTCAGTAATAAACTGGAAAGTATGTATATGAAAGAGACGTGGAATTTAGCAAGAGGGTCTGGGAAAGATCATGCAAAACCTCAGCCAGAATATCTGGTCTGCAGACTAATATCTGAATCTCTGGTCACCAGAATACAAAGCACAGTGCTAACTAAACTTGAAGAGAGTCCAAACACAGTTCTTTACACCAAACAGTGGTAATCAGTTAGTTAAATCAGATGTTCACCTCTCACATTCTTTAGACAATAATGATTCCAATTTCTGTTGATTTGAAACTGCCTTCTGTGTTGCAGATTCTGTTAATGCTTGAACAACACTGAGTTTGGCACTAGCCATGGGGTCACTCACAAATGTTCTGGGCTGCAGCAGTATGTCCGATGTACCTGAAAGACATTATATTTTGCTGATGCAGTAACGTTGTTGAGGCAAAGAAATGGAAGACAAAGTTTAGAAATGCAGTCAAGACACAAATAATATTAGACTTGTAAGAAAAGAAAACAACAAACAAAAATGTTTCAAACTTCTGTTTACATAAGAATCAAATGAGAATTTAAATAATTTAAAGACTAAACACAGTACAATATACAAATTTCCAGGCTGAGACAGTATTGTATACATGTAAAACTATATGAAGATACATCTGAGAAATGCAATATCAAATGACATGTACTTAACAATAGAACTTACCATATGTCTGACAAAGACTCCTCATAAGCACAAACTTTGTGAGTTTCAACATAAAAAATGCAAATTTATCACCACCAGGATTCATTAGAAAGGATGCAACTATCTTTGGCAACTTGGCTTCTGGGTAGTCCTAGAAAATAACCAGGTATACAGAACTTGGAAATTAACACAAGATTGAGGACACATTTCCATCTCTTGTAATTACAAACTCTTTAGTACCATTATTTGACTAAGACTTCAAAATACTGTTATTTTTGCAAAAATTTAAATTTGTTGAGTGAAAATTTTAACATAATCAAAACATTTACCTTCATTTGTGGTGGTATACTGTCATGTATGATGTGAAGAAAACCATATTTAATGCAGGTTGCCAACACATGTAGTGTGACACTGTGTTAAGTGTTTAGGGTGCTAAAGAAACCGAAAGTTCACCATAGCTGCTATAGTTTGTGTTCACTATGTACCACATTAGTACCTGTTGCTCACATAAAGGCCCAATACATAACTTCCATAAACAGTGAAATTCTTCCTACATGGCAAAAAGTGTGCCCTTATTCTATGCTAGAGTCAAAGCATGAAATTGCATAAGTCACATGGCATTATCAGTAGAGTGACATCCTGGAGTTTGTGATGGGTTGGATGTGTGTCCTGGACAGAATACAAAATGCCTACTGATGTGAAGAAAGCCACTTCATTAAAAATAAATAAGTAAATGCAAATGGAACATGTTTTGACAACTGAATACCTATGTAATGTTTTGACAACTGAATATCTATGTAATGTTTTGACAACTGAATATCTATGTAATGTTTTGACAACTGAATATCTATGTAATGTTTTGACAACTGAATATCTATGTAACTGTTTCAGGATTGCAAGCACTGGTATTAGCAGAGCTGAAACTTCAGGTTCTGGTCTATGTACATAAACGTCCAATGAGATACAACACAAAGCAGTCTATTTATTATTCTGCAAGTTGGCCACATTGGAGGGAAGTAGCTGCACAAAAACTATGACCAGTACCAGAGGCTGCAGGTACAGTTTTGTGTCCTCCTAATGATGGGTGTGGTTGACTCCTGTAACATGTAGAGTGAACTTGCAGAATAATAAGTAGACTGCTTTGTGTTGCATCTCACAGGACAATTATTAATACAGATCAGCAATGCATGGAACCATAAACAAAATTCAGGTTCTGGTACTAGGGAGTCAGATATAACCCTGTTTCTGCAAAATAAGTAATCAATTATCATGCTTACAATCTATACACTACAACTCACAGGCAATAGAATATGCAGAAAACATATGATTGTAGCTATAATTACATATCAAGTAAACAAAATTAATATAAATGTAAAACAGCTGTGATATTACTCACAGTATTTATTTCCATCAGAAACATCCTAACTGAAGTGCGAAACTGTGATTCTCCTTTCTTATCAATCAATGGCCATGGAATCATTTTAGCACATTTCTCAGGCTCGACAATACTCAACAAATAGCGCATGGAATTCTCAAAGCCCTTTTTATTTGGAACTTTAAACATTCCCTGAAAAAAAAAGACACTGAACATCGTACAATTTTTTCAGTATAAAGTTAAAAAAGAAAGCAAAAAATGGTACAGTGCTGCAGATATATCATAAAAATTCTGACTGGTCCATCTTCAATGGGAACTAAAATTTCTACAATATACAGTTTCAAGTGATGATGCAGGACTTTTTACAAAGAAACAAAATTACTTTTAACAACAACAACAAAATAACAACCATACCTCCGTAAATGTATATGGTGCTGGATGTAATAAATGTAGGTGTTGCAAATTACAGTGAATTAACTTATGAACTGTCTCCGGGTCCATAATATTTTTCAGTAGCCAATTTCTTTCAATAGCTGAAAATTTTAATACAAAGAACGTACATATTAATGGCAGTGTTTATGAACATATTAACTATGAAAGTAGTGAGGATAATTATGATAATAACAATAGTATTAACAACAATAGTTAACCTAAATACTACTTGGGGCACATGGTGGCACAGTAGGTTTAGGCACTGTGCTATAAGCCAGAAGGTCACAGGTTCCATTCCTGATGGTGTCGACTCAGCCTCTAACAGAAATGAGTACCAGGAATATTTCCTGTGGTGTAAAGACAACTAGTGCATAGGGCTGACAACTTTATCACCTTCATGTGCCTAATGTCATGAAATCAACCTCCTGGAACCGTCAGGGCCTGTAATAGGCCTGCAGAGGGATTGCTTTACCTTTACATACTACTTGCCACAAAGTTTTAATAAAATATAGAACGTTGCTCTACAACAGCTACAGAAACTGAAAAAATACTTAATCTCCAAAACCAAAGAATAAATTTGGATATGATGATTTTATCAGTTCACATCTAAACCGCATATGCAACATTATATGCTATCGTCAGGAATCCTTCCTTATCATCTAAAACACCCAGTAATAAAACCATTCTTTAAAAACTGCAAGAGAAATAACATTTCTAATTACAAATCTATATCGCTACTAATCTCATTTTCAAATGTTTTTGAAAAGGTCCTGCATATTAGACTTTCTGAGTATATTAGCAATAATAACATTTTAGTTGAGGAACAATTTGGATTTAAGATAAAGTCAGCAACAGAAACGGCTATTTATAAATCAATCACTGAAATTTTAAAAGATCTTAAAATTAAATTGGTAGAAGGAGGCATCTTCTGCGAGCTTGAAGAAGGTTTTTGTTGTGTCAACCATGACATTCTATGGCCTAAATTGAAATACATTGGAATAACAGGCAAAGCCAATCTTTATTTAAATCCTATCTCAATAGTAGGTGTCTATAAGTGATAATATGAAACATGGATTTTAATCACAATACCTTTTCTATTTAGGGAAAAATAAAACATGGTCTTCCATAACAATCACTTGCAGGACCTTTGCTCTTCCTTTGTTATACACATGATTGGCCAAAAATTATATATAATTCCAAACCAGTTTTATTTGAAGATGATTCTAGTAAAATAGTTACCAATCCTAATGCCATTCATTTTACAAATGATATTTAAACAGTATTTGAACACATAAATATATAGGTTAAGTCAATCTGTTCACTAAATTGTGATAAAGCAAACTATATTCAATTAATAGCTAAAAACAGTTTGCTTATTGACGTGATTACTGGATACAGTAATAATCACTAGTATTTCTATTACAAAATTTCTCAGAGTAGTTATCAACAATACATTGTCCTGGAAAATCCACGTAGAGCAAATTGTGCCCAACTAAGAGTAGCTTGCTATGCAATTAGATTTGGCAAGCCATAAATGTCACAGGAAATACCGAAGATGGTACATTCTCCTATTTTCATTCCATTATGAACTATGAAGTAATAGTTTGGCAGAACTCTATACACAGTACAAAAATTTTCAGGGTACAAAAGAATATAATTAGAGATTTAAGTATGGATCTATTTAAGAAACTAAATATGTCACCTTTTCAATCGTAATACTTGTACACTTCCAATTCAAATATTTGTGGTCAATAGCAAAGGTCGAAACAAACTCTGTGATTCACATACCTGACAAAACTCCAACCTTCATCAAATGTAGTGACATATCTACTACTTTGGAATCAACATTTTCAACAAACTCTCTTCCCATATAAAAAATTTGTCCTATAATACCACACAGTTTAAATCAGCCTTAAAAAGCTGCCTATATACTAATTCCTTCTACTCAACTGACAAATGTTTTAACGCAAATAACGAATGAGAGCTCATGGTTTATTATCATAAGAGTTCATGTAGAACTAATATTTTGTTATTTTAATGTGCTATTTAACACTGATTGGTTTGAATCAAATTATACTGAAGCATACTTTCCTTGTTCTTTCTCTGCTTTTAAATGATTGTATTACATGGGATTGTTTATAACGTTAAATCATTTTTAATCTATTCGCTTGTTGATCACTATATTTGATTTGTTTTTTTACTGTATCCAAGGTACTCAACTTCACATGGACTTATAGCATGTATGAAATAAATAAATAAAATTATTAAAATGTTTCTAACACAAATGTCACAAAACTAAAGTAACAGAAGTATCGCATTTGCTAACATTCAAACCTGTTAGTAATACAAAGAGACGATCTGTGATACAAAGTATCAAACCTCCATCACATAACACCCACTATTCCTGATTCCCGCTTCTTTATGATCACGAATAAAGTGTACACAGACCATGTCGGCATGAGCACGGAATAATAGCGAAACCCGAGATTACATTATTCCAGGCGATAACCAGTTCAAAATTGGTAGGGAACGGATTATTGCGATTATGATAAAATCAATCCGGAGAATTTATAATTAAACTTGCGAAACGAAAGTCACATTGGCATTTTCATATTGCAGTTTCTTCTTATTCGTAATACCTGTACTATTGCACAGATTTCCGTCTTTAAATGTATGTAAATTTATGTACGACTACATGAAAACTGTTAAATAGGAGAATTAAAGAAACTAAAAATCTGTCCAAGTACAGCGTAAGCTGTCTTGATCATACAAAAGCAGAAAAGAAACTGCAAACCCATGGGACCCTAGGTTTATCATTGTAAACCTACAAACTTGTCTCCTGAACTTGTTGACTGCATGCCTCATTTCGAATTAGACGAGCAATGCACATGAAACATTAAAAAACATTAATCAGTGTTTCAGTAATTGGCTCACATAACAAGGCTTACAGTGACATTAGTGAAATAAAATACAATTTAAAAATGCCAAAATGATGTGGAAAATTCATTACATATGATTAATTATTGTTACTTTATTTACGCTATAATAGCTGTTTTATTAACTTATATTTATATAAAGATGATGCAAGGGTGGAATACCGCGACAACATGCAAATTTGTGCAGTTGTGCACAGAATAAGACGAATGCTTTTAGAACAAACTGTGTGTTGCGTACCATAAAGAGTCGAGAGAATGCTTTGAAAGAAATCGTTGTCCTCATGTCAGTGCAAGAGTCTAGAAAAAACGATGTTAAACGAAAGATTAAAGGTTGCCCAAGTAAAAAGCTTGCTTACGATACGTGCCAGCCAGTAACCTACACACCAGTTTCATCCTCATTTTGGCTTCAGGTAAACTGGGTTTGACGCATTCACAAGGGACAATTTTTCGATGCTGAGTAAAGTATAACTTTCTAACGACATACGCCAAATTGAAACTGATGTCACATTATGTACTAATCCATTAACATCAGTTAAAAGGGAAGTTTATTAATACGCAGTAAGGGTGTCACATTTCTGCCCGTCGATTTTGATATGCTGTACTTCGTGATTCAGAGGAGGCCATGTATTTTCCCAGAAATAGTTATCACCCCTGGCGTTCTGGGAAGGAAATGATGTTGTTAGTTCGTGACCGTTTATGTTACGGAACGCCGATGCAAGTTAGACAGTGTGTTAAGAAAATATACAGTTGCAGAAGAAATATAATTGCTGGGAATGAACGACATAGGTTGTGAATGCTAAGGACTACTGATAACATGATATGGAGGAAGTGGCAGGAATTGTATAAGTATCTTCATTGAATTAGGTTGATTATAGACTTTCGAAAGGTAGAACGAGTTCTACGATGTCAGAATCGTATGGTACGTTATGTGTGCGGTTTGAGCGTTGGTACAAACGTTCAGTTCATATGTTACAAGCAATATATGTTTTACGTTTAACATTTTCAGATTTCTTATTTAAGTTTCTGGTTATTGGGAGTGCTGGATCAGGGAAGTCATGCCTGTTACATCAGTTTATTGAAAGCAAGTGTGAGTATATGTTACTGTAGGAACCAATTTAAGGTTAGTTTTTTTAAAATAAAGTGAGTGTAATTTTTTGAAATTGTAATATGCATTTCTTTCCTGCAGTTAAGGATGAGAGCAGTCACACAATTGGTGTAGAATTCGGGTCAAAAATAGTAAATGTTGGAGGAAAATCTGTAAAGCTTCAAATCTGGGATACTGCGGGACAAGAAAGATTCAGGTATCAGTTATGATGTTCTTTGACACATCTGTCTCTTTGAATGTGTAAGGTTGAAACTAAATCAGTTCTTTGTTTCTTATTGGATATACATCATATTTGTTTAGTTACACATTGTGTTTAGATGATTAGGGCTGTTGTATGATATGTTGAGGTTGATTTTGTTCAGTTACCAACAACTGTGAGAGGATCAAGGAAGGGCAAATATGCTGATGATGTATATATATATTTTTTTTAAGGTCGGTAACGCGTAGCTACTATAGGGGAGCAGCGGGTGCACTGTTGGTGTATGATATTACCAACAGGGAAACTTTCAACTCTCTTGCAAATTGGTTGTCTGATGCACGTACACTGGCTAGCCCAAACATCATCATTCTCTTAGTAGGCAACAAGAGAGATCTGGATGGTGACAGAGAAGTAACATTCCTTGAGGCAAGCCGATTTGCACAGGAAAACGGTTAGATTTGCTTCTGTTTTAATAATACATTCCATTGTATCATATGCATGATTTCTCACATAAGCACATTGTGAAACATAATGCTTAAGTTATGCATAATTAATTTCTGCCAGACACATGCCAGCATCTTGTGTGTGTGAAGAGGGGTGGGATGTCTGCTTAAAATGAAGGTCTGATACAATCAAACCCCATCAGTGTGTCATTCTCTCTGCTACCAGCATAACCACTGAAGCAGAAATTCTAGTACATTAATTTCTGTATGGTATATTGAATAATGTACTTCATGTATTGAGTGTAAAAGAGAAGTCAAAATTGTGTGGAATTTAGCATATTTTCTAACATTACCACCTTGCCTTTTTTGCTGCTGTTAGTGCCTTCTATGTACCAGTTTTATTTTAAATTTCTAAAAGTTAATTTTGACCAGTGGCTCTGTCCAGAGCAGCTATAACTTCTTCATTTTGAGTTCCATTTTTTCTTGCATTCATTTCACCAATATAGGCAACACATCCCCAACTTTTTCATATTTTGCACTCTTGAGCTGTTGCATACTTCACATGTTTCTTCTCTAATTTTATTTTCCTGAGAGTATTTCTAACACATTGCTTATGTACTTAGTGCATAAAAGTAACAAATAGTTGGCAATGTACAGATGGCTTGCACAAGATACTGTTCGTCAACACATGCCATTTTTCTTGTACATATATCACTGTCCTTTCCCATGCAGGACTGTACACAGTACAGATATTAAATGCAGACTGAAGTTCGTTTGTATCAGCCACAAAATACTTTTACTAACCTTAATTATACCAGGGTGGGTATTTAATTTTAGCACATAGTTTTTGAAAAACATGGTATTTGAACAGAAAGGGATAACATTTTGAAACCAATGGTGTTTTGTAGAAAATAAAACATAGATGATGCAGCATGTCTTAAAAGTGTAGTAAATTTCCTTGTTGCATGAATAAATAAAATAAATTTTGGGGGGCATTTTTCTATGTACCAAAGCATATGAAAATACAGTGGCTGTTAAAAACAGCAAACCACCAAAAGAATATATACACACAATGGGATGTATTCTGTCAAGCAAACTGTTGATTGTTCTGCTGGAATTCCTGAAATTTTGACCTTTAATGTACATCACAGTATTTTGAAATTTCCATTTCAAAATTATCACCTCGCCTATTAGGAGCTGATTCACCTGTTTGGATTTGTAATTTCACCAGTTATGTCATAAACCCACCATTCCCCATGACACTGCAGGCCACATCTTACCTAAGTAGGTTTCCAGTGTTGATGCAGTAATTTTTACAACTAAACACTCCGGGGAGCCGACTCTTTTAGCCAGTGGAAACAGATCACTTTGTACCACATAGGACTCTGATGTGGTGCATAAGTTTGTTAGTATTAACCACAGGTGCTGGTAGAGGGTGGCTAGCTGGGCTGATGCTTTACCGAGGAATTTCTTCTATAATTACATAACAGATGTCCTTAAGAGGAATACTGTCGTTTGCTCTTACTGATTTAGTTTTTGCAGTAATACTGTGCATCTTGCAAGTTTAGTGGTCTGTTCCAAATGACTTTAATCAGTTTTATCCATAAGACAATGCATGTGTGTATTACTGTTTATAAGCCTGGTAATTTGAGTTTTCATGTCATTCATATATTTATTAATAAACAGTATTACATGGTGTTATGGCCCGGGTAGCTCAGTTGGTATAGCGACTGACTAGAGGCTGGATGGTCCGGGATTGAATCCCGGTGGGGACAAGATTTTCCACCCGTCCAGACCAGCCCTGGGGCCCACCCAGCCTCCTGTACTGGGTCTTTCCTGGGGGGTAAAGTGTAGCCGGGGCATGCTGCTGACCACTAACCCCATTCTAGTGCAGCAGTCATGGAAGTGTAGAGCTATACCTGTACCCACCCTCTGGTCCACACCGGCCCTGTAACAGGAACACACTACCTTTTTGCCATTATTACATGGTGTTAGGTATGCTGTGGAGTGAAGGTACTCACAAATGTTTCGTGTGAATTCCTGCAGCCACCATCTTCAGAGTAGATTCTTGTCCCTGCATGGAGGTAGCATGCTACTCTGAAACATCTGTAGTGCCTAGCCGGCTACACAGCATCACATCCCAGAGCATGACCTAAATACTCAATGCCATAAAACCTCAGACCTATTATAGTTTGTTATGATACAGGTCTCAGGGGAGCCCATACCATACTTACTGAGATGTGCTGTAGGACACTCTTCTGTCTGGCACATAAGACTTGGATTACTTTGTTTTCCTTTCTTTACAGAGCTGATGTTTCTAGAAACAAGTGCCAAAACGGGGGAAAATGTAGAAGAAGCATTTCTGAAATGTTCCAAAACAATTCTGGCAAAAATTGAGACAGGTATGTTATACTCTAGGGAAGATAATGGGCAGGGAATGAAGGCTTAGTAGAAGTCCTGTAGAGAATTTATTTGGTGGCCTCTGAATTATTACAATTGAATTCTGCTAGCTGTTACTGGCTACACTGAATAACACAGATTTATTATGATGTGTTGGCAGTAGATAGCAGGGGCTGCATTTACACTATGAAATATGTTGTGCGGTAACCAAAATTCAGTGTATCAAGATCAGAATATCAGAATTGAGATTCTGGTGGCATGTAACTATCAAAGAGTAGAGCGACATCTTAATCCATGTTTTTTTCCGTTCATAAAGAGGTAACTGGGACACATCAAGGACCAGCTGTGTGAAATGTAAAGCACCCACATGGCTAATACACACTGACCAGATATCATCAAAAGAGGAGTGTGTTGACAAAATGCAAACAGTAATGCCCATCTGCCACATATAATGTACTTAGTATTTTAGGCCAAGTGCCAGTAGAGAAAAAAAATGTATTACAGGGTGGATAAAGAAGGGAGGGACTGATTTTGTCATTTTCGTAACAGTATTCATCATCTGGTATCAGTTCTGAGTGTGGATAAATTAACGGAGTTCAGAAAACTTCACAGGGTGATCTATACCTTTATCGATGCTAAGCTTACATCACTGTCATTCCACTTTTCACCAGGTGAACTTGACCCAGAGAGGATTGGTTCAGGAATTCAGTATGGGGATACATCCACACGCCGTTTGCACCGGGAAAAGAATCGCCGGCAGCCAGACTGTATGTGTCGCATGTAGAATACCATAGGGCTATGAAAATGATGAAGCAGCCCTATGCTGTAGGTATTTACTGTTTGTCTAATGTCACCTGCAAAGACAGAAAATTTCTGAGGTTCAGACATTGTAAGAGATGTTCTGTTATGTGATAAAAAGGTAATTCTTAGTGAATAGGATTTTTAGAAATTAGTAGTTATTTTCATATCTTAACATAAACATCAGTGTTGTGAATGTTTTCAAATTATTTTATGTAAACATGATACATCCTTCAAGACTTTGTGTATACAATTTAACAACCTATCTGTTAAGTCAGTTTTCACTGCACAAATATTTTTTTACTATCCAATTTCCATAATGGTTGAATCTGATGTTTGCAGTTTTGGTCCGTCACTAAGCATTACTGCACATTGTTATAAACTACCACACGTTCAGATCGGTCTACTACAGTACCAACTATAATTGGAGAACAGAATTGAGTAGTCTGTTTGTGTGATGGCACAGAATGTAATAGGAATATACCACCTCCTAGTTTGAGATGATTACTATTTGGTGTTGGCAAATTTATTGTCCACATGACAGAGCCCTTGTCTTCACAACACACTGAAAGTGGTTAGTCAGGTTACTGATGCAGTCAGGGTCCTTGCTGCATTATTAACAATGTATGGCATATCCTCAGAGATGTTGCAGTATTGTGTATTGGTTAACACAGGGCAAACGTGGAGCATGTTTCTTTGTATTTTTACAAAGGTAAAAATTGGGTCTGAAGTCTGGTTGTGAAAGCAGCCATGAGTACATGCACACTTATAGCAGTACCAAGGGTATTGTTCATTTTCACTTTTCTGTGGTTCTTTGGCTGACACTGCAGATGAATCATGTTTGTTGCAACCATGCATTCCAAACCACAAAGCCATTATGCAAACATATGCTCATATACAAACATTTGTTAAGTTCGTGTAATGTGTACAGCTCTTGTTCACAGTTGCCATATAAATATATCCTGTGGTATTTAACAGCACATGTTACAGTATATTGCATTAGGTTAGAGTTACAATTACACCATTTAAATAAAATGGAATACATTTTTTATCTTGACAGTGATTTCTAGAGTTGATGGCATTTTGTAGTATAGGAAAATCCATTCAGGGTCAGTGTGACCATGTTTAGCACTGTGTATAGTAATGTATAAAAAGGCAAAAACCCTAATTTTACACCAGTTTGGCATTTACTGGTTTGGATGCCTTATAAGAGGCCTGTAAAGACACTGGTGAAACAGGTTGTGATTGGCAGTTTAGGTATGATACATTTGAAGGACCTCTGAGGCAAAAACTTACCTTCCATCAGGGTCGTTCCTCGTTCCACATTCTGTATGTGAAGTATAGTTTTTATATTCATTCTAAGTGGAAGTCTAAACTCCATGCTCGTAGATTCCTCATAGGAGACATTTTGTCACAATGAGCAGACAATTTTAGTAAAATCTGCAAGAAAGGGTTAGTGTAGCATTCAGTACTTGTGGGGGGGGGGGGGGGGGGGGTTCCCCCCCCCCAAAATGAAGCTGCCTCTGGCTGAGAGGAGAGACATACTTTAAAGGCAGCCTAGCACTCTGATGAAAGGAAAACTGGAAAAGGGAATGATGGACATAAAGGTTGTGCAGAGCCTGTTAGTACCCAATTAAGCAAGATACATTCATATCACAACCCAGCTTTCCTTTTGCTGCTGATAACGTAACTATAGCTTTTAAGAGAGACATGTCATGTCACTCAGCTTACATATAATGCACTAAATACCGAAAACCAAACCCTGCATCACATTTAACGCTGTACTACAAGGGCAGTGGCTACAGTGGTCAGTTGTTTGGTACAGTGTTGCAACTTTTGTGATCTGTACTTATCTGCAAGGGTAATGTATATTTGAGGTTAACAGTGCAGAATTTACACCTTCTTGAGACATTTTTCACTCTAGCCAGTACTTAACAAAATACAACATGCCTGCAAAATATATTTAGTGGTTGAGAATTTTATATTTTCCTAATTATGATACACTTGGAATTTATTTAGGAAGAATTCAATATGTGCTCCCCTTGTTATGTGGCAGATGTCTGACATCATCTGACCCATACACCTTTATTTATTTATTTTGGGTGCTAGCATAGGGGTACCATTTACCTGGATGTCTGAAAACTGTTTTTCCACAACCTGTAGATCAGGAAGTTGAGTTTTCCACCTTTTGTCTAAATACACTGTCTAACATATGCA
>Ga0123353_10004348_pt1 | contig 18225 bp, 17 predicted proteins | sample TergutLab28metaG_3_FD_92763 | JGI IMG/M metagenome (GOLD analysis project Ga0123353, IMG submission 92763) | Labiotermes labralis P3 segment gut microbial communities from Petit-Saut dam, French Guiana - Lab288 P3 | ecosystem: Host-associated > Arthropoda: Insects > Digestive system > Gut ... | reverse complement strand
TTTCCGTTTTTTTCTCTTCAAAATGCAGTTTGTTTCATAATTCTAACGTATTTGGTTCCTGTATTATTCACATTTTATATACAGGTGTGCTAAAATTAAATAAAAAAATAATTCCGGCGCCAAAAGGTTAAGAACACTTTATCGAACAGATCACCTAGGCAGATATAGGCGGTTCTGTTACGTTTTTCCAGTTCCGTTCGGGATCAAACGTTGGTGTGCCTAACCCTTAGCTATTTTATGTCAAGTCAGACGTAAATATATTCCTGAGCTTCCATTCGATACGAACTGCCGTTTTCAGCTGGTGCAACATCACTAAACAATGTAATGACCAACCTACCAGCATGTTTATGTCAGTGGGCTGTTGCCTTATTCCTTGTAACATCCGTTCGATATTCACAAATATGATCATTACGTCAATAGAGGACCCCCCCCCAGGCGCCATAATTGTAATTGCCTGTAATCAGTAATAACAACATGGCAGACAGGCGAAATTGTAAGGCAGAAGCATTACTTACTTTTAAGTACCTAATTAATATGTTATGATAGAATTTGGAAAAAATGTTGAGGTTTTAATTTCATATTCCTTACGATCTGAAATAATAAGAATTTTTAAAAATATTGTAATCCATTGGAGCTATGAACGTAAAATTTGACACAGAGGTACACCTGCCGCTTAACTTCATTGTGTGTGTGTATATATATATATCTGTATATTTGCCATCCAGCGGTAAAAAAAACCCTGCGAATATTCCAAAACGTTAGATTATGTCCCGTGTATTTCTTGTTTAGAAATCACATCATTGGAAGGTCTGCTATTAACCCTTTCAGAAAGAAAATTAATTCATATTCTAAGGGTGCACAATTTTTGCAATAATCCAGATGCCACCTCAAAATTCTAGGCGCCAGTGTAGTGACATGAAACAATTTCCGTACTAAGGACCAGCAAATATCAGGCGCAGCTATAAACAGATATTACGGTCGTCCAAATTTGTGCACCCCTGTTCATTATATGAATTATGCAGTCTTTATGTCACTGTGCTGCCATCAGAATGATCGGTCGGTAAATGTTTTGTGAGGAAATAATTGTCGTTTTGTTGTAAGAATTATGTGGAATATATAGGCGTTATATGTGGGCAAAATACTGAGATTTTAGTGTTACGTCTTGTGGTACATATATTAACCACTAGATTTTAAGTGTTAAGAACAAATTTAAAGAATGTACCACAGCCAAAATTTGCGTGTTCTGTCAATGCCAGATTCCCGCCGACAAGAACGCCTGTTTTCATGGGTGTTCGGCTTCACCCGCAACAAATACTTTCTGCATTGTGTGTTTCACTCAATTTTTTAATTTTCCGTTCCGAACATAAGGTAACGTAACTTGTCCTGGTATAGTCAAGGCATCATCATCTTCCAGCGGTGCAATGTTTTGTCAGTTATGATAACGTCACTTGGCATTATATAAAAAGCAACCGACGACGCTGTACTGTAACCAGGATAAGTGTATTATTTACGTGTGTTGATATTACGAGTTGTGATTCATAATTCGAAAAGTATTTCTAAACATATACATTAAGTGTGTCCAGTATGCCTTTTTATGCTACTGAAATCTGAATTCTGTTCCCTGTATCTAATAACTCGGTTTTTGTTTTTCTGAAATGCCGTTTACACACAGGCTGCAAGTGAATTTAATTAATTGCCAATAACGCCTTTGGGAATACCGTGTACTAAATTATGGAACAGGCGGTATCCAATCACGTTGCTGCGTGGTGTAGCTGCAAGGGGTCGGTCATTGTTATGCTCACTAAATACTGGTGATATTTTTCTCTTTGTGTAACATTTTTATTACTCTTTACTTATGTTATTTGTCGCTTCTCCCGATTAAACTTCCTACACCTCGTCTCGGTTACCTTCGTTGTTTAGCTTTGTCGCCCCATTCGTCCTTATTAACCGACTAAATGGGAAGGTGCAATATTTAAGACAGAGACACTAACCTAGATAATGAAGAAATTCGGAGCATTGTGTGGAATTCTTAAGTTCATTACCGTATTCACTGCACCATGTCTTGAGACAGGTGATTCTGGTTTGAAAACTCAAATTATATTTCTTCAAGATCCATTGTAATATTATCCTGCTATCTATGTCTAGGTCGCCCAGCTACAGTCTCTTCTGGCCAGATTTCTCAACTAAAATTGTGTGTTATTTTCTCATCTCTCTTATGTCATTTACACTCCTCGCCCATTTCCTCCTCATTTATTTCATCGTGCTTATAATATGTGATGAAGATTATAAATTGTGAAGCTTCTTGATATGCAGAATAATTCTTTGGATGTGTACGTAAATGGCAGTTTGCCAGATTTGCACTATACAGAAGTAAATAAAGAACTAAGACCGCAGTCAGCTTGGACTCTGTAACCGTTTTAAGTAAAGTACGCTATTATTTTTGCCTTGATGTGGAAAGGGCAGAGCAGGGCTGCTCGGAAAGGGTTGAAAATCTGGCAAGGTATTTCCCACTGACGCTGCTGTGTTTACACAGCCGTGTAATCGATCCTACACCCCACACCGCAGCTGCCCTCTCCATTCCTGTTCCCACATATCTGCAGCACCCCTCTCATTGCATTCAGCGTGTCCCTCTTACTTGTGACACAAAATTAGCTCCGACTTCATTGGAGACATCGCTGCTGGTTAGTTAACTCTGTCACGCTACCGCGTCAACCTAATCACAGAACACATAGGAAAGATTAGAAATCAAGGCTCTGATGTTGTAAGGTCGTTAACGGGCGTCCGTAACACAAGTGCTTTACACTTAATTTTTATACCTTGCGTCTTTTGCGTCGATATGGTTGTTGAAATTAGATGTTGCCGATGATTTCTTCAATTTAGACTCTGCTTGCGTGAAGATCTGGGGGTGGGGGGGGGGCAGCTTTCCGAAACTTAGTGTTTTGAGGATAAGTACCGAGAGTAGATTTGGTACAGTTCACTGACTGAAGCTTATCAAGTCTTTACGGACCTTAGCGCGACTTTGACATCTTTTTGTTTGTACAAACTTGGGGGCTCTTGCTAGTCTGGTCTGGGGTTCTGCAGAAGAGGCCTTCATAGGCCCCCATTTATCAGGTTGCAAAGAAGGCGACCCGGCAACTCTTCATGCTAGGCACTCTACTTAACAGGAGAAGCTCCTTGTCCGGCAATCGTTTTCCCGCTCAGTGGCAGGTCTGCTGCCCGAAGTCGTTTCAAGTAAATGAGTGCCTTCGCCTTGCGAATGATGGATTCTGTTGCTGCAGCCGCAGACAGATACACGAGGTTTTGGAGGTTAAGTTTTCCGCCTATATTAGTACACTGAACTCAATGTTTGGTGCTGCGTGGAACTTCTTGTTTTGGCAAATCCTGAGGCATCTCTGCCGACCAAGGAAGGGCTGTGTAAAGTTATTGAAATTGAGGTCATGGTTAACGGGATGGCCCAGCCGAAAGAACGTTTAGTGTCTATTTACGATAGAAAAAAATCCTCTCACCACCGGCGAAGGAAATCGACATGGCTAGCAGTATTCTTATTATGTCGAATTCTGAGTCAATTTTAAAATATTAGGTGGCGTAGTATTTTTAATCTAATTCACAAAACTTTGAATGCTAATTAATTCAGCACACGGAGGAGGTCGTCCGATATCTACATCCAAACTAACAGTTAAAGCCAACTGAAAAAATAGTGTTCTACCAGCTCCTCTCTTTTCCGTAATTCTCTAATCTTATAGGGGAATAGGGTCAGTTTTGAAACACCAAGAAACTGGAATGACATCATGAACTGCTTCCTTTGATGGACTTATAAATTCCTTGTTATCATTAAACATTTCCCTGTTGACACATACGCAGTCAGCAGAAACAAAAAGACTGTTTTTCTTTCGTCGTCTTCGCCATTCCATATATCTTCGTAGTCCCTGCACAGTGCTAATAGCACTACATACAGACACGCACTTCTGCACAGAGAGCTTATGCTCGTTCAAAAGGATGCAAGGGCTTCCAAGAAAATGAAGGAAAATGGCCGGGAAATTAGGTCCCCTGTAAGGTACATTAATTGTAGAGCAGGATCTAAAAAAAAAAAAATGGTTTCACGTTCGTCTTCGACGCCCCCTAGATGTCGGCGTCCTCTGCGACCGCTCCGCTTCATCGCCCTCAAGGCCGGCTCTGATCCTCATCCCGTCCATGTGTTAAGTTTTAGTTTAACCTTACGTGTGTGTTTAATCTGAATCTAAGATCGTCGTCGGAATTTGTGCGATTCCAGTTCAGTCCAGATGGGATTTGTGGCGGATAGGTTGCCAAAGGGACAGGCTTTTCTCGAAGTACTCTGGTTTTCCCCTGTTAGTATCATTCAATCAAAACCCCATACACACGTATTTATCTATAAACGACGCTGTACAGTCTCAGCAATTGATACTACCATTAAATAGCGCGCTTAAAAAAAAAAGGTTATAATACAACAGAACAAAATTTCGCAACTTCTTTCTAGTATTGTACCAACTTATTGAGATATTGTGTTCGGGTGCCATGTTTTTATTCTACTTCAAAGAGATGTTTGTTTTTCTATCGGCTTACAGTCGTACAGGACACGTAGCTTTAGTGTCGCTACCACCAAATGATGTGCTTCTTGCGTGTTGTTTTTTTGATTGTAGATCCAAACATGCGGGGCGAAAAATGCTCTTCATTGGCATAATATTCATATATAAAATTCCGTCATTTGTTACGAAAGTTAAAGGGGACACACATGCAGATGTTATGGTGACGTCATAAACCTGCATTTTAGTTATGAAAGAAGGGCCCGAAAAAAATGACTGCAAGAGATTAGCTTCGTTACATTGTCTTGAAAGTGAGTTATAAAAAAATAGGCCTCGTAGTTCGAACTGTACCGCGTGGAATGTGGAAAATACCGCAAGGCTCTACAAATGAAATACTAAATACAGACGAATATTTCAGTGCCTACGCGTGATGTGGTTTTACATGAAAGTATTTAATTCTGGAATATAATGGATTACAATCTGGTCTGGGTAGAGCCGTTCACAATAATCCAAAAGTTTCAGTTTTGTGCGCATTTTGTTATTAGGCCTCTCTCAGTAAATTTGTTCAATTTGGTTTTGATGAAATATGAATTAACATTCGCCTAGTATTAAGCGGTTTATGTTGGCGAGTGGAATTACCGTAAACATGTCTTTATTTTACATATCTCATACAACGTTTCGGTTCGTAGGTCTAAGTGTAATTATGGTGAGCCGGGACAACATACGGTGTATAGAGACTAAGCTACGGGCTGGAAGATCGGGGGTTCGAATTCAGTCTGCGTCAAGCAGTGAACCAGTGCGGTTGTGTGGAGTAGTGAAGGGAGTGTGTTTACGTTTTGAAAGTAGTGTTCAGTGAGTGGTAGGTCCACCAGTGCTGGAATACAGCAACTGTGGCGAGCGACGAATAGAAAATGAGCGACAGGCAAAACACTATAGTATGCTGTTTTGATCCCAAAAGTCCACGTATAACGGCCTTTCAAATCCATGAGTGGATTCATGAGAAACTCCATTTAGAAGAGGAGGACATGCGTATGATCCAGATAGGTTGTACTAGACGGCAAGTGTTCATCAAGTTCGCCAACGGTGGGAGGATGCTAGACGTGATCAACGATACAAAAGGGCAGCAGAAATACATGCATGATAATGGCGAAGTCTCGCAGGTAACGATATAAATAGCCTGGATTGGGATGCGCAAATTCCGAATAGCAAACCTGCCACCTGTGGTTTCTGACTGCATGGTGAAGGCAAATCTTGCTAAATATGGCGAGGCACGCGCGATAATTTGAGAACAATGGATAAGGGCATACAGATACAAGGTGTCAAGTGGAATACGGATAGTAGAGATGAACATCAAACACCACCTGCTGTCCCATTTGACCATAGCGAGGAACAGGGTCCTTGTCTCTTACGAGTGGCAACCCCGCCACATGCTACGGGTGCAACGCCATGGGGCACCAATACCATGACTACCCACGTAGGAAACCCCTTCCGCACCTACAACATGGGCGGACATAGTCTCACAACAGGGTAGGATTGCACGTATAGCAGAGGCCCGACGGGCGCTGGAGAAACAACCCGAACCCAGTATGCTGGTGTCCCAGTTGATGGTTCCTGAACCAACCCCCCGGCAGACGCATAAACGAAATGACAGGCGGGGGGGGGGGGAGATGTCCCGATGCAGGAGGAGGAAACTACACCCACTGGCGATAAACAGGAGGAAAAAGGAGACACGTGTGCCGCTGATATGCCCATGGAAATGATTGACCCCCCCCCCCCCCACCCCGCCAAGGACGCACCAGAGACCGACGTGGAAAACGACGAAGAACAAAACAGTTGTTATCAAACGACAGATGCATGGAGAGATACGGGAGAGGCAGGAGAGGGGTACGTCCCTAGTAGTTACGGTTAGTATAACCTTCTTACTCAGGACGAAATAAAATCCTTGTTAACAGATGACGAGCTCCTACAGTTTATCCCGAAACGTACCAAGAAGCTACGGACGGAGCTGGACCTATCGTCCTACAGGGAACGGACGCGGAGCAAGACAAGACAAGCAACACAGCAGAAACCCTAGTCTGCTAATGCCAGCATACTACACCCGTACCATATGATGTATACGTATAAGTTGGCTACTTTGAATATAAACGGAATTTCATCTCCTACAAGGCTTCAGATGCTTGAAGACTTTTCGTATAACCACGTCATAGACAGTGCTTTACTGCAAGACGTAACGCATCCTACTATACAAATGATAAATCGTTACACTGCACGTATTAACCAGGTGGCGGAAGGCGGGGGAACGGCCATCCTGGTGAAAGAGGCACTAGATAACCTGAACACGAAGCGCCTCCCCTCTGGTAGAGGCATAGCAGCACGTGGATCGTTAACATTGGGAAATGTTCTACAATACGGACCTCGTATATTTCTTACCGAGTAAGGATACCGACATACTCCTGGCCGGTGACTTCAACTGCGTTTTAAATGCAGCAGACAGTACAGGACACACGCAGCCCAGCCGTGCGCTGGACACTATCGTGCGCGGTTTTGACCTCCGGGACGTGTGGAACGAGTCCCGACCAAGTCTCGGATACATGCATTACACACCAAAATCGGCGTCCAGATTGGACAGGATCTACGTTACTCGAAGGCTGTTTGAGCGTAAACAAGGAGCTTAGACAGTGGCTTCCGCTCTGACAGATCATTTAGCTGTACTACTACGCCTAGCGATTGACATACCATTACCAGTGCGAGGGAAGAGTTATTGCAAAATGAATATCTCATATCTACACGAAGGGACGTTCGGGGATGGACTGAAAGAACAATGGACAAGGTGGATGTAACACAAGATATATTACCCCAGTCCCATTCTGTAGTGGGGACGTTATGCGAAGGGGCAGATGCGGCGACTTTTTACTAAAGAAGGACGCAGCCGGCGCCAGGATCGCGTCAAGTTAGAAAACGTCTATTATGATGTGATGTACCTCACACTCAGTGTGATCCACTCCACAGAGACGAAATATATTACTCCGAAGGCTGTAAAAGCTAAGATAGTGAAACCACACCGAACGAATCTATCCTGATTATTCCTGGATGCGGAAGATCTGACAGATGCACGGATGAAACACCCTCACTGTACCACGTCATGCGAAAACGGAAAAGACAGAACTCACGGATGATCAAGACAACACTAAAAAATAAAGGGTAACTACAGACGACACCGTCAGGAATACTCTGTACTTTCACACAATTCTTCCAGACAAAGTATGCCACGATCAACACCGACAACGAAAATATAGCGCGGATGGTGCGACGCATAAACTAAACGGTTCCGCCAGAATCGAGCGCGCCCTTCGATACGCCAATCTCAGCGGAAGAGCTGCAAAAGGCGTTCCAATAAGAAAAAGCGAACGAGGCACCAGGGTACGATGGTATATGTCACGATTTTTTTTACAAGCTAGAATGGGAGATCATTAAAGACGACCTGCTCGTCGTCTTGTATCACATGCACACGGAGGTACGATACTTGAATCACAGAAGCAAGGCATTATAGTGTGCGTGCCCAAGACACACAATCCTACCCATCCAGAAGGATACCGCCCACTTACAGTGATGAATACAGACTTCAATCTCCTATCAAGGATAATAACAAACAGATTAAGAACGTGGCCCGACGACCTTATAAACCGTAGCAAACACTTTGGGCTATATGGTAACAACATACTGGGGTCCATTGCAGTCATAAGGGAGACCGTAGCTCTTGCCGAATTAACGGGAACGCCTACTTACATATTTTCACTCGATTTCAAAGAAGCCTTCGATAATATCGCGGGGCACTTTTACTTGTTCGCAGTGCTACAGAAATACGGGTTCAGCAAGACTTTTCAACATCGGATACGTCGGATGTATGTACGGGCGACATCCCACGTGCAAGTCAATGGCTATATATCGAAGCCTATACACATTAACTGCTCAGTGCGGCAGGGATGCCCACTTAGTATGCTCCTGTCCATGACATGCCTTCATCCCCTTCTCTATCTGCTGAACGAAAAACTAGCCTCACCTTCGTCCAGGGACCCCATCTGCCGACCGGCGGTCATAGTCTACGCCGATGATATTACCGTCATTCTCCGCTCCCCAGATGATGTGGCGATTTTACAGGAAACATCGGACAGGTATACAGAGGCATCTGGGGCGAACCTCATTGTAGCCAAATCTAGGCAGTGGCCTTGGGCGCCTGGAACACTGCGCATGGCATAATGGGGATACCCTAACACACACAACTTCGGATACTAGGGGTGTACATGTCCATAAGCATTTGCCAATCAGCGGCCGTTATCTGGGCGAAGGTTACTGCTAACATACGAGCCCAGGCGAGGGATACATACGGTAGGGACCTCACCTTGCACCAACGACTGCAGTACGTACAGATGTACTTGTTATCCAAAGCATGGTACACAGTCCAAGTTCTTCCCCCTAAGGACAGTATAAAACGCATAAATATGGCAGTGTCATGGTATATATGGCGCGTGGAAACCTTCCGCGTCCCATTGTCTACGTTAGTCAAACGGAAGAAACAAGGGGGTTGGGAGCTGACGCACGTAGCTGCAAAGTGCCGCGCCCTGCGTATGCACCGGCTGCAAACACAAGGAAGAACACACGGCTCCTTAACAGCGACATGGCTTGCAAAATGGGATCTGCTCAGCCCAAGTATAAATCCACCGCACATGAATAGAATCCCTCTCAAACGGGAGAGAGGGATGGACTCCGCATATATACCTCCTCAATGGCCGACGGAATCGAGGAAAGTGTACAGGAAGAGAATCTGTAACGTCCTCCTCACCCTCACGCAGGCAGAAGCGACCCTCCTCACGCCGCGTGTCAAACGGTAGTGGCGTGAAACGGTTTGGAAGGCGGTGTGGGCGAACCTGTGGGTGACCCCAGGGACGAAGCCTACAAAAGAATCGTGGTAACGCGTCATTCACGATATTATCCCAACACAGGAACGACAATATGCCATACGAAGAGCTCCAAATGATGCTTGCAGAACTTGCATGATGAACGACACGCTATGACACCGGCTAGCAGAATGCGGGGACGGGAGGCACCAGTGGGAGTGGGCAAGGGAATGACTACCACTCATATTAAGGACAGACCGCCGATGGATGGAGGAGGAATGGCTATATCGTCCCCAATTCCAGATGTGGTCCCCGAAGCGCCAAACGGCAGTGTTATGGACAACCGCCTGGCTGGTGACCTTCAGAACACAGAAGTCGAGGACTTTGACCTTCCAGGATTACATGGAGTTTCTTCGAGGGTCAAAGTGGAAGCTATATCAACTACAGGATCGTAAGGCGGAAGCAGGCAATTACCTAAGAGCCTTAGACGTGTGCCCCACCCCTGGGATCATGGTGAGGAGGGCGGTGAGGAAAGGGAGGAATGGGAAGACTTAAACTACGTACCAGGTGTACGGATGGTGCTTGGCAACCTCCGCACATTCGCGAACGGATATACACGTGAGCTACACATACAACTCGGACGTTGACTGGGGTAGTATAAGCTATATGAAGGCAAGGGGCGAGTACCTACACGGACCGTGATGTCGAGGAACCCCTAAGCGCTGTAAGCTACGCGGTGTACAATGGGAGCGATGGAAGTAGAGTACCTCGTTATTCGGTGGCCCAAGTTGTGAACACTGACTCCTCTGAGTTGCAGGCATCCTTGCCATACTTTATTAGTGACCACTATGCGTGGTAGACTTGTGATGTAGCCTGTAGAGTGTATTGTCAGTCCGATGGCGGGTAAGAGGCACGACCTAGTAGGGTCCCAAATGTAACGGTATGTAAGGGCGACTTGCTTGGGTAATAGTGTTTTATATTTGGCATGCTAGGACTGATTTACATGTTGTAGACATTCTATATTGTATGCAATGGCACATGGAATAAAGTTCTACTAAAAAATCCCAGCAGTTGTCAGATTTTTTAATCTTATGAAAATAGTGCAGATCAGTTCTGAAGCACAACCAGCCTCCTGTTTAATGGGTTATGCAGGCCGTAGCTTGGTTAATAGCGATTACATTGATCGGGTTTTCCACGCTTCTTTAAGGCCCATTTTAGTATTACCCCACATTAGACTTATTTCTCGTACCTTCAGGTTTTACCAGAGAAGTATTCGGTGAATACCTTGGCACACCAATGTGTTATCCTTGATTTTATGAACTTAATAATATTTGGCAAATGATGCAAAGGGTGCTGACCCTTGTTATTTTTGTAGACGCCAACTGCAGGTATTACATAACTTCGAAAGATGTGTGGCGTTAATCCAATGTGGTGAAACGGATGTATCACCAGCAGCTTCTTTAGTTAGCCCTGTAAGACTAGAGAATAGTAAGAAATGGCTTAAGTAGGATAGTCGCGATTGCTCAGCTGGCATAGTTACTGGACTGTGGGCTTGACGACTGATGAATCGTAGTTCGATACCCGGTAGTGGCATGAGATTTATTTCTTCTTCAGAGCCCACACCGGCCCTTGAGCCCACGCATCCTCCTTTGAGTGGGAACAGGGGAGTTTTACCCCCAAGAGAAAATCGACAATGGCGTGCAGCTGACTCATCAAATGCATCTAGATCCGAGGTTAGAAGTGAGTGATGCTATACATCCAGGCCCAATACGCCGTCGTCGCCATCACTGGAACATTTGTAGGCCTAATGTTTGCCTTTCATGAGCAAAGATAAATCGCTATACAGGCCTGGACAGGCCCTTAAGTTTCCAGGAGTTTGAGGCTCCCAGAATTTTAAGGCAGTCAGCACATCAAGGTTGCAAGGTTGCCGGTCGTATGCATGGGCCACCTTTACCCTCAGAAGACTTCATTGTTGCTGAATTCTGTTAGAGGACGAGTCAACCGCAGAGTCATAGTGCGGCCGGGAGAATGAAGTCTCTGAAAAATCCCAGTGACTCCATAGGAAATCGAACCCCGACGTTCCGGCTTGTAGCGTAGTACTGCCTTTGATGAGTGTAGCTAGTAATTGTGTAGAGATTATAACCCCTGTACCCTGAGCGGAATCCAGAAGATAATATATTTTTTTGTATGTACACTGTGGAGGGTAAGCCTACACCATTTAGTGTATAAATAATCCCCCCCCCCCCTCGTGGCGCAGCGGCCCAACGCGGGCCATGGCCTCCTCATTCTTGAGGTTTCTAGATCACACACAACGACGCATTACAGTCGGTAGGACTCCTCTGGACGAGTGATCAGCTCGTCGCGGAGACCTCTACCTGACAACGCACAACACCCACAACAGACAAACATCCTTGCCCCCAGGTGATTCGAACCCACGATCTCAGCAGGCGAGCGGCCGCAGAACTACGCCTTAGACCGCGCGGCCTCTGGGACCGGCGTACCAACTAAATGACCATCTTATATTAATATAAATATTAATGAGCTTCTCCAATATGTTTCGGTACTAGTGCACCATCTTCAGGGAGAACACAATGCCGTCCCTTAAAGTCAAATAATACTGCGAAGCTGTTATGATAGGTTTTTTGTTCTTTAGCAGCTTCTCCGCTGTCGTTACTTACTGTACGTAAAAGGTACAAATGTACTTGGTTTTTAACTACGGTTAAAACACTTCTTGTAGTTAAATTAGACGTATATACATTTTAGATTATTAATGTTGTGTTTGGTCGTGGACGCTTATATTAGTTTGGCAACATATGTTCCTTCGTCACTACATATCACAATCGGAAGTGGACTGGATCCTGTAAAAAGTTACAAACGTGAAGCCCCGATAGCTATAAGTAATGACAACTAGACTGTAAGATTTCCGGTTACTAAAGCCATAAACTAAACTCCGTGGCCTTAGTCCGCACGCCATATGGACATTATATTACGAATGTATTATTTTTTATAAGAGAAGAGGACTCACCCTGTGTTTGTGATGTGTCTTGCATCGGAACCAGTAAGTGGTAGTCAGCCTGTTTCATGTGCTGCGCTTGCCTTCTCTCGAAGCTTGTCGTATATCAACGTGAACAGTAGATTTATGTACATTGCTCTTGGATCATTGTACCCCGTTGTTTGTATGTTTGTGTCTATGAGGTTTCCAAGCAATTTATTCTGTTAACTTTTTACATGTTTTTCTCATTTCCATTGTAATCTGTATAGTTCCACATTCTTGTCTGTTATTGAAGATATGCATAGGGTAGGCTGATTTTGGGTTGTTAGTCTTCATGTAGTTTTGGTGCTCGGCAAATCTGATTTTGAGTTGTCTTCCCGTCTGACATGTTCCGCTCGTTAACTTGTAGGCTGCGCGTGTCCGAAGTATGTCCAATGGTTCATTTACAGTTTGCAACTTGCTGAACAGGGTGTTAGACAATGCGCCGGTTGGTGTGTTTCAATATATTAGTTACTTTTCTGAATAATGGGCTGTGATAAATAAAGGTGATCCATGTTTATCCTTGTGTTTGTTTATTATTTCTTCTTTTTTTTTTGTCTCTTTTAGGTTTTGCATCTTTCAGTCTTTGAATTAAGCGTATAGGGAAAACATTTTTTTGCCATGTTCATTGTGTTATTCATTTCTTGTTTTGTTCTCGTATTGGTAAGATATTAATTCTGTTCGTTAAGTATGTGTAAGCTGCTATTTTATGTTCCACGGGGTGGTTCGAAGTAAAGTCTATGGTTGTGTCGGTACTCTGTTGATGTTCTGTATATTTCTGTAGTTACGTCACTGGTATGTTAGTCCAAACAGATAATACGTCCTTTTCTTTCTTTCGTCAGTTTGAACTCTAGATATCGGTGTAATAAGTTAATGTATAGGTCAGTCTGGTTCTCTTTAGTTCTTTTGTGGTAAAAATTATGAGTATGTCGTCCACACATTTGTTATAGCATACAGTTTCCCCGTTTCCAACCAGTGTTGCCATTGTTAGGTCTTCAAAGTACTGTAAAAATATCTCGGCTGTTGTGCTTGGGATGGCTGACCCCATAGCTGTTTCTTTATTCGGTTTTTAGTAATTATTGCCGAAGTGAAAATGGTTTTGGTTCAGCATTTTTCTAAAAAAATTGGCACATTATTTTCTTTTGTTATATACTGTGTTGTTCAAATTTAGCCAAGGGCTTGACAGTTAATATTTCTTGGATTGGTGAATTTACATAGAGATCTATGCTCTCAAAGGTAATAAGCTTATAATTCCTGCTGATCTTGATCATTGTTAAGTCATTAGCTACTTGCGACGAATTATTTGCTACAGATGTTTTCGTTAGCTTTATTACATCCCCGATTTTTTTTTTGGCAAGGAATTTAGCTAATTTACATGTTAGTGCCTGTATGCTGTATACTGCGGGACGGATTGGATTGATTTCCTTGTGTGTCTTAATCCTCGCATAGAGGGTAGGTAATGTTGGTTTCCTATGGGTTAGTTATTTCATTTGTTTTTTGTTTGTTAGTGTACAACATTTTTGGATGGCTTGTAATATTTGTTTGTGGTTGTGTCCTGTGGGATCTCTGTCAGTATTTTGAAATTGGTTCTCGTTCAAAAAGTCATATAGTGCATTTAATCGGTAAAATAAATGGTGCACGCTAATATAAACATGCACGGAATGGACAACTTTAAAATAACTGCGGCGGGGTTTTAATATAGAGAAACTGAATGCCCAGTATCGCGCGGTATTGTGTAAAAAACGCTTTGAGGGAGCCGGTGTTATGATGGCTAGTACAAAAAATTAATAATCTGATTATATATGAGAATCTCATACTGTGCGTACGATGATGTGCTGATACGTCCTTAGCCCGACCAGGAAAGGATATTAGCTACAGCGACCAAACTCGGAATTTATTCAACATACTCCCCACGAAGCTCAATACACTTCTTAGCCCGTTGCTCTAACTTTTCCAAGCCACTCAAAAAAATTCGGAAAGTTGTCCGTCCAACCAGGTTACCGCAGCAGCAATGACATCCGCGTTGGACGAAAAATGGCGATCTTTCAATTGTTTTTTTCAGTCCAGGGAACAGGTGGTAGTCCGACGGGGCCAGATCCGGAGAAAAGATATTGGAAGCCCAGGTAGACCAGTTTCTTATGGGTTGCAAGTGCACGGTGAGCCGGGCATTGTCGGGCAAAAAAGAGACCTCCTTGGTGACCTTCCCGCGGCCGGCGTTTTCCCTTCAAAATATCCTTCAATTGTACCAGCAGAGATGCGTAATACTGCGCGTTGATAATTTGGCCCTTTGGAAGGTAATCAATGAGGAGGATGCCGTTTTGATGCCAAAATATCGAGGCGAGAACTTTCCCAGCGGATTTTTGCACTCGGAATTTTTTGGGGCGGGGTGAGCCGGTATGCCGCCACTCAGTTGATTGTTGCTTTGACTCCGGGTCATAGCGATATAACCAGGTTTCGTCCATGGTCACCAATCGCGACAGGAACTCATTTGGATCGCGCCGAAAAAATTCCAAATTTGCTCAGACTACTGGCACCGTTGACGTTTTGATCCGCGTTCAGGTATTTCGGGATCCACTTCGCCGAGAACTTCCGCATGTCCAAATCTTCATGAATGATGGACCCAACCCGCTCGCGTGAAATGCCCAGTTGCTCAGCTATTGATTTAGCCGAAATCCGGCGGTCTTCAAAGATTAGCTCGTGAGTTTGATCAATAATCTCCGGGGTGGTCACTGTTTTGGGTCGTCCAGGACGAGGCGCATCACAGATGGAAAAATCACCAGGTTTAAACTGAGTCACCCATGTTTTGACGGTGGCATACGATGGTGCATATTCCCCTAATGTTTCTATCACAATGGCGTTAATTTCCTTCGGCGCCTTGCCTTGCAGAAAAAAAAACTTGATCACTGCTCGCGTCTCCATGTTGTTAAAATCGCGCACGTCGCCTGACATTCTTCCTTTCGGCCTCTGTAACAATAAAAGACCTTGCAATTCGACACATGAACAGACCTCTCTTTCCAACGACTCTATCGATTCCGTCCTATGACATCGGGAAGTAGTTCGGGCTAGGGACTTATCAGCACCCCTCGTAAATTCTGTGGTGCTCGCGGTGTTTCACTTTTTTTGCTTTTGTAATTTTTTTAATCATGCAGGAATGTATCAGCTGTACACAGGAGACTGATATATCTTGAATGGGGGAAATTGCGTTGCCTTTTGCAACTTTTGTGCATGTGGCGATGTATAAAAATTTTATGGTTTATTTTACGACGGTATCGATATCCGAAACATGAATGGCGTAGAATGGCAGGATGATAGGTGAATGATGAGTTGAATGTACTTGGAAGGAAGTGGTATCAGCCTAATTGAGGTATAGACATTCCCTCGACTTAACGCAATATTTATCTTCTGGAAGATCGGCGTAAGTCGAACTGTACGCTGGTCGGAATTGAATATCAATATGGTCAACTAGACATGTATTTAGAAGGAAGTTAGGCTGAAATCAAAACTTCAGCACACTGGAGCTTGATAGTTTGCAGCATGACCACTCTCCGCCTGTGCAATCGCCCAGCAGCAGTCTTTCTCTTATTACGCCCTCATTCCCTCAATGAAAAATTTTGGCGTGCGTCAGGAAAAGTCACTATTTAAATTTTATACGTTTGAAAATGTTGTGTGTCTGAAACTGCGTAACTTGAAATTGTGTAAATCGGAGAGTTTCTGTACTATCCGGACGTTTTACTAGATGGACTGAGGAAGACTACGGACATCCTGAGTTAGGATAACCCGAGCCCGGCCCGGAGTTCGAAGTGGGTACCTCACTAACATACCGAAACTTTGCAGCTTGACACAACTTCCTGTGTCGGTCTTAAGAGTTATTCTTCATATGACTTAGAAGATAGACCTCTTACCCAGGAAGAAATGGCACAAGGGTCTACCAGGGTCTTGTGCTTTAATTCCTGAATTTCCATCACCTACATGACTCAGTACTTGGTCACAGGGCAATTTTAGTTTAACACTGTGTCAGGCTTCTTTCGACAAACACTGAATCACATTTGCTACTGTGAACTAAGGCCAAGCAGCTACGATAAGGCGTCATAATTCTTCCGGATATGAGACAAACATTCAAACTGTCGGACAAGCTGGTTGCTTTGAGAATGATATCTTATCTCCAAGAGGAGTTTCCGTATTTCTTGTTGGCTTAGACCAGACAGCTAGCTGGCAGTCAGGTGTTTAGAATTAATCCTCTAAGTATAAGCTCTTAGTAACAACTTACTCGCAAGGGCTAATTTTCATAATACAAATGTCGGAACAAGTAAAACCAGTTTTGAAAACGGTCTGTCAAAATGGATACTTGCGGCAGAGTGGAGTGTTACTCTCTTGTGTCTAGTTTAGGGAAATTAATTTTCAAATTACTCCGTTGAAAGTGTGTTTTCTTTCTGTCATTAGCTTTTTCCCTTCATAAATACCATCTTTACATTTATAGAAAATAGTTACTGAGTGCAATTCTTAATTCTTATTTACTTTGGTAATGTAGGAATGTTGAAGTACCAGAAATGTACAATAGAAATTTACTTATGACGAAGTTAAGAAAAGAATAACTCAGAAATTATAGCTAAATTTTACTTTTTGGGTGCTTTTGTTATATGAAAACTGAAACACAGAAAAAATTAGTTAGCTGTTGTTTTGTGCGAAATTTGTTCTTCCACATAGCAGGAAGAAGAAAGAGTAGGACTTACAGAAATTCTTAAGGAGAATATAACTTGACCTCCCGCACGCGGGTAGGGGAATTGCTATCTTTTGGTAAGGAGTGGTTTTGTAGAACACAATCTTGACACAGTATTCGTAAAAATGCACACTAAATGAACAGGACAAGTAGAGATGTCACGTATGCATTTTTGTCTGATAAACTTCAAGGCCACTCTTAAAGAGCATCTTAGAAAAATGATCCACCACGATGTGCCCTGAAGGACAGGAGCTAGTGTCGAGCTTCTGTGATGACACGAAACTTAGGGTTCCGTCATAACACAGAATTTCTTTAGCAACCGAAGAAGTGAACAGCCATAGATTGATTCCTAGTTATTTAACGACCCTGACACATTGTCTTGTGTTCTTTACTCTTCAACCAGCCGAATGCCAAGTTCAGTTCGCGGCCTCAACGTGCGGGACGTAAGATGTAAACACGTAAATACGCGCTGTCTGTGCAAGGCTATCGCGCGGTGATAGATGATAATGGAGCAGTGGTGAGCTAATGGTTAGCAGGGGAAAAGCGACGAAACTTGCAGAGTAACCTGCTACGTTGCCATTTTCTCTGCTGTAAAACTGATGAAGTCACAGAGGAACTTAACCCGTCTGTCTGCAGTGAGAAACTGACAGCTGACAGCCTGAACTCTGCTGCAGCCAGTAGCAACGTCAAGTAATGTCGAATGAGATAATTATGAAAGGGTTCGGAAGGAGGTGAGCGTGGCTTGTATGAAGGTGATGTTCGACATTTGTCTAAAAATGCTACGAAATAGGCATTGAGTAAGTCAACAAGTCAAGTCATTGCTGTAGCTGAATTTGATCGCAAGCCGGACTAGCAAAATATTGTACTTCCGTCGCCCCTTGCTTTACCTGTCAGCTTCTGTTTCCTTATTTTCATATACCGTCGAAATATTACTACATCTGCAGAGTTTGAAGTTCATTGTCCTTTAGCATGTTACATAATTATGATTTTTATGGCTAGCTCAGTCGGTATAGCGACTCGCTACTGGCTGGACCGTCTGGG
>Ga0123353_10004347_pt1 | contig 18227 bp, 6 predicted proteins | sample TergutLab28metaG_3_FD_92763 | JGI IMG/M metagenome (GOLD analysis project Ga0123353, IMG submission 92763) | Labiotermes labralis P3 segment gut microbial communities from Petit-Saut dam, French Guiana - Lab288 P3 | ecosystem: Host-associated > Arthropoda: Insects > Digestive system > Gut ... | reverse complement strand
GGACACACTGTCATATACATAAAGTGTTGAGGACACACTGTCATATACATAAAGTGTTGGGGACACACTGTCATATACATAAAGTGTTGAGGACACACTGTCATATACATAAAGTGTTGGGGACACACTGTCATATACATAAAGTGATAGGGACACACTGTCATATACATAAAGTGTTGGGGACACACTGTCATACACATAAAGTGTTGGGGACACACTGTCATATACATAAAGTGTAAGTTTGATTCCCGTAAAACACATTGGTATTTTAATTAATAAATAAATACAGCTTTGAATATACGCTATCATTTTTGTAAATATCTGCCTGGATACCTACTATCCTGCCTCAGGATTATCTTATCTTAGCAACTGCCGGCTGGAACCCCAAATCTGGCCAGGCTAGAGTCCTTCAGTTTTCTTTCCAGTTTATTAGGCACTAATCGCCTTGTCATTCGAAGACACTTAGACTCCTTTACTGACGGCGTCTTTAAGTAAACATACAAAACACACACACACACACACACACACACAAAGCAAGTATTTGATAGAACTACGCTCTACTTTACAAACACACGTGTAAATAAACCAAGTTAGAATGTATTTGTCGACTCATACACATTATAATGACTAAAGTTATGTAAATTTTTGTATTCAGTGCAACATTTTCTCTGGCTTAGTATTTAACTTAGTACTATATTTGAAACGCTTAAAACTCTGGGACATATAACATGTACATATTATCTTACACACACATAACAATATGTTTGTATAAGATATTGCGCGGACCGTGTGACATGTATGGGAGCCAGGAGAAGTGCATACTGTGTTTTGGTAGGGAAACCTGAAAGAGACCACATGGAACACCTAGGCGTATATGGGTGGTTATATTAAAATGGGTCTCCAAGAAGTGGGATGGGGAAGCATGGACTGGATTGGTCTGGCTCAGGACAGGGACAGGTGGCGGGCGCTTGTGAATGCGGTAATGAACCTCCGGATTCCATAAAATCCGAAGAATTTCTTGACCAGCTGAGGACCTGTTAGCTTCTCAAGAAGGACTCTGTTCCTTGGAGGATATTTCACTTCATGTGATGCTAGGGATACGAAATAATAATGGGAGGTCCCAGACATGGAAAAACCTGAATGCTTATAATAATGTTATCTTATACAATAAATAACCGTAAAGACATAACACTATATTGCATTTTATAAATTCAATAATTCATAAATTTGGCTGACAAAACTTGTACGCTCCCTGAGAATGGTGTAAGAACAACGAAATTTGGAGTAATTTTAATATTAATTTTATACTACTTCTATGTGCATTCGTAAGTATACTAATAGGCTAAATATTAACACTAAATAACAATGGCTTGTAAAGATATATAGTGTACTTAACATCACGTCATAAAGGTATACGAAGGCGCAAGTATATAGCTCCAAACATTTCTTATCCCTATCATTACATGAAGTGAAATTTACTCTATGGAACAGACTCCTTCTTGAAGAGCTAACAGGTCCTCAGCTGGTCAAGAAATTCTTCTGATTTTATGGAGTCCGGAGGTTCATTGCCGCATTCACAAGCGTCCGCCAACAGTCCCTATCCTGAGCCAGACCAATCCAGTCCATGCTTCCCCATCTCACTTCTTGGAGATCCATTTTGATATTACCTCCCCTATATGCATAGGTGTTCCATGTGGTCTTTTCCAGGTTTCCCCACCAAAAACCTGTATGCACTTGGCCTGTGTCCCATACGTGCCACACGGCCCGTGCAACTCATTCTCCTTCAGTTCTTCACCCGAATGATATTTGGTGAGGAGTAAAGATGACATTGCTGCTCGTTATTTGGTCTTCTCCACTCCCCTGTTACCTCATACCTTTAGGCCAAAATATCTTCTTCAGCCCCCTATTCTCGAGAGCTCTCAGCCTATATTCCTCCCTCAGTTTGAAAGACCAAGTTTCACAACCATAGAAATCAACAGGCCAAACTATGATTGACGAAGTGAAATGGCAACTTTAAAAGCCGGCTGATTTATCTCCCAGGAAACAGCTCTTTATGTCTGTTGAATAGGAGTCATTTTGGGCCTCACAGCCAGTCTAGATGCTTTGGAACCAGACAACTACGGAAACAGTCGTCCAACAGGTAGCCAAGTCATTAGACCGAGCAAGGTGCCACTGCACTGTGCTATAAACAATCACTACAGACCCTGGCATAAGAGAGCGCACTGTGACGTACGTGAAGTCTAATGTGACCGTACAAGTAAGACTGTACAGTGTGTAACGGAATTTAAATGACTCGCTTTTATGCAGTACAGAATGGAAAGGAAAATTATTGCAAGCTGGGACAAGGTAAAATATTTTAAGAAACATGAGAAAGAATCATATGCTTCTAGTTAGAATGTCCGAAGAGAAAAGTCCAACTAGAGGAAAGCGTGGTTGATAGGATAATATTAAATGGGTCTAAAGCAATGGCGGACACTTTATTCAGCACACTAATATAAAAAGGGGCCATAATAAGGAAATTTTAATCTAGATGACCGCATATTACTTTATGAAGTGGATTATTGTCCTGTAGATTTATTCATTAATATTCTTAATGTAATTGAAATTGTATTTTTTGCTCTCACAAATTTCAATGGCAAACTATTCCCAAATTTAATACTTACACGCATATACTCCTGTTTGAAAGAGACTCGTATTTTGGATAAGATATTCGGAATTTACCAACAAATAACTGTCCCTCTATTCACAACGACATCACCAGCCTTCTCTTAATTGAGACATGTGTTCAGTATAGAAACTTTATTGCGATATAAATTCCACAAACGTTTTGAAATATACTGACTGTATGAAGGCAGTAAATAATATAAATCTCCAGAATTCAGTGCATTTTTGCTACTTGGCTGTCCATCCCAAGGTTTAGAACCACTGCATTTTGGAAATGGCTCTATTTCCTTCATCAAGTTAGCAAGACTTGCTTGGTCGAGTCCAGAGACAGGTTTAATAAAAAACCAAGTAAATATATCCAATTTCCGGATCATAAGTGTTGAAAAGCTGAAATAATCATCAGAAAAGTTTCAACCTAGTCGGATTATCAGAGGTCCATTTTACATACGAAGGTTCAGTTCATGCCTTAGAAAAAACAAAATATGTTTCATTCAAAAAGAAAATGATGAATGTTGTATTTCAAAATTCTTTTAACAATCACTGTATATGTCATAACATTATTCCTTGATAGGGAACAATAGCCAGCTGTATAATTTTCTTTTTACGCTGTTTGATGCATACGCCTGATGACGGCTGCTTTATGCAGCCGAAACACGTAGCTGCTATTGGATTTCCTGTAACAAAATTTGTGTGTCGACGAACTACGTCTCTGTGCACTGTGTGCAAAATTGTTTAAAAGAAAATTGTAAACAATAAGGACATATATATATATATATGTTTATATATATATATATATTCAAACGGTCATAACTCCGTAACCGTCCAAAATCGGACACATGTTTATATGAACTTTTTTGATCACGAAGGCCTAGGAAATCACCTCCTGCAGTTATGCCCTAAAGTCGTGAAACACCCTGTATATATATATATATACACTATGTAACGTACCCATTCTCTGTACGGTTTATTTACATTCAACAACAATTTCAGTATATCCCTCTGATATGATCATCACCGAAACCTTAGTTTGAAAGTACGTGGAAGGAACAGCCGTAGCCTAAGTTACGAACTACATCACAGTTTGTCTGGAGGAACTGACAGAAATCACAGTACATTTCAATCAGGTTTGTCCATATCTGAGACCTCCTAGTTACAGAGTAAGGGTGATACCCTTTCAGCGGCGAAGTTTCGGATTGTGCACATTCGTGTACCTCAGTAAACTTAACGACCATTTATATTTTATGACAGGACAGCCTCCAGTGGGCCAGAGCCTCCTCATTATTTAGGCTTCACGACTGCACTCAAACATACCACACTCTGTAGAACTCCTCTGGACGAGTGATCAGCCCGACGCACTGATCTCTACCGGACAACACGCATCACTCACAAGAGACAGACATTCATTACACTGGCGGAATTCGAACCCGAAATCCCAGCAACTTAGCGGCCGCAGACCGACATCTTAGACGGCGCGACCACTGGGATCGGCCAACCATTGATTACACACATATATACTACTACAGGCCTCAATATCTGACTAATGTCAACCACACAACACATAGGCCTACCATTCTGCGTGAAAAGACAAATCCTTCTTGCATTTAGTTACATTTGCCATAAAAATATCTTTAAAATTAAACTTGTATGTCACAGTTTCATACAATTACAATCTTTTATTAATTCCCTGTATAAGCGGACTTTCAGAGAACAGCACCGCTTGATTTGAATTTTCTGTAAAACTGTGGTCATAAATTACCCCTGTTTCAAAGAATTACATTATCAAGGCGTTTGGAAAAATAGGAGTCTAACTTTGTGCATCCTTCATTTCGGTAAGAGATGAAGGAAAATGGCCAGATTTACATTCTGGCTGCTTTACCTCCCCCCCCCCCCACGTAATATCATCGATCCTCACTGAATAGAACGCCGTTGGGCATATGTTCAGTGTGCGAAGGGTAGCGAGGAGAAATACCTCTAAAACTGCTGCAGGCACCCGAATGGACCACGACTGAAATTACTTTTATGTTCTTTTCCATTCTTCAAGGAATACTGAAGCCCTGAAAAAGAAGGCAACACACTCTTTCGAAACGTCGGAAACAACTAGCCTAGTAACTCAGCGTCATATTCCAAAAGACAAGAAGTCCTCGTCCGAAAGTTAAGTTGTTCAATAAACTTTATCGAATGCTTCCTGTACCACATTTAATCGAAATATGTTCAGTACTTTCATAATTGTGGGCCGGGTATCTCAGTCGGTATAGTGAATGACTACGGGCTGGACGGTCCGGGATCGAATCCCGGTGGGGACGAGATTTTCCGCCAGTCCAGACCGGCCCTGTGGCCCACACAGCCTCCATGTACGATGGGTACCGGGTCTTTTCCGGGGGTAAAGTGCGGCAAGGGCGTGCTGCTGACCACTCACCCCCTTCTAATGCCGCTGTCATGGAAGTGTAGAGCTATACATCTACCCACCCTGTGGGCCACACCTGGCCTGTAACAGGATCACTTCACCTTTATGTACATAATTAAAAATTACGGACAGACTCACACTACCCCACCCCAAAATAACACGACAGGAACAAAAATTATGATGACTGATCAAAATATTCATATTTATTAATTATTTATTTGTCACGACAGCCCCCAGTAGACCAGGACCTCCTCATTCGCGATGTTTCTAGATCACACACAACGGCGCACCACAGTCGGTATGACTCCTCTGGACGAGTGATCAGTTCGTCGCAGAGACCTCTACCTGACAACACACAACACTCATTACAGACAAATATCCATGCCGCCGGGGGGATTCGAACCCACAATCTGAACAGGCGAGTGCACGCAGGCCTACGCCTTAGACCGCGCATCCACCGGGACCGGCAAAATACTCATATTACCATGCTAATATATTCCAAATTTATTTTAATGTGTAATTATTGCATAAAATAAGCATAAATCACTTTAACTTACCAGAAAATGATTCATCTTGTAGATGGAACGTAGACCGATAACTGAGCCTACAATAATGAATGTTAAAGCAAATGCAGCCAGCAACCGCTGATCCACTGCTTCTGCCAACAGCTTCTATGCTCCTGTCTCAAAATTCGGTCGTTTTATATACAAAGGGGGCTGATGGCGCGTACCATGGACTTTGTCGTACATAGTCCCAGGAAATTCACAGCGGTCGTTGCAGTCTTCGCCTTGGAAACGATTGGTGCATTTCGTTCGAGTTCTCCTCCTTCAGCCCACTCGCTCACGCTTTCGTTACGAGAGGAAAAGGTATGCGAAGGGAATTCGACGATTAGGAAGAGGGGATGAAGTGCGTAGGTAATAAAAGGATGGGCAGACAGATGAAAAACACGTTTATAGGCCTGTATTTCACTTCCCCTCACCTGCCCCACCATTCTGACAATATGTGTCCCTTACTCTCCAACTTTCCCTTTCTTTCACCTCTCTAAAAACTACTGTACGAAGAATTTAAAGAATAAAAAATAAGAGTCCTACGGGTAGGGCAAAGTCAAGACCTTGACCTGGCAGATGAAATAGAGCATTGCTTTTAAACAGTAACTACAAGAACCTATGAAATAAAGCTGGGTTGTTAAGAACGTGGTCCTCCCCATAGTCTAGTAACAAACTGACCGGCGTGCAGGCAGCACATCGGTAAATTTTCGCAGGACTGCGCTTCGTCACCTTCTAGAATTCAAGTAGTATTCATACCCACTTATCTGAGAACATTATACCTCACAACAGGAGCTTCTCATCAGTGTAATATCAACACAGAAAGTCTAACGACACATAATAACTTTAACAAACATTCATTTTACTAAGATGTGGGTTTATTTTCCTGTTGTTATACAAGGACGTATCAAGTACTGACGTCATGTGACGTCATCTTGTATAAGCAAAATTATAATGATAAGAAGTCGGAATCGATATTTACGCGGTGGTGTCGGAAGGTCGCGGGTTCGATTGCCGATTGTTTCATTGGGATTTTTCTTGGACTAAATCCTTCTGGCCGCACTATGGCCCTGGGATCGACTCCGCCTGTAACAAAATTGAGTAACAGGAATGTTTTCTGTGTGAAAAGGCAGTCGGGGCGTAAGGCTGACAACTTTGCCAATTTCATGTACCGACTGTCTAGAAATTCTGGACGACTCAACCTGCTGTAGCTCTAAGGGCCTGTCTAGGCCTATACAGGGATAGGTTTGCTCTTTGGCACTGGGCTCCAGTGCAACTCGAGCGAATGAGGAAGGAATGGGAAGCAAATCACGGGCTGAGACGTCAAACATTAGGGTCATCGCTTTGTTCACTTGCTCTTTCGCTCCCAGGCCAAGAACATTATACTGCAAATAAAAAATACAATTATTTCAACATGTCGCAACATAAACTAATTCCTCGTTACTTTTACGTTCGGGACTTTCAATAAATCAATTATTTCGGCCGTGCGCGTGTTTAAAGCCATCCTTCAGTTCTCATTCTTTCATTGCGCTTATGATTACCAAACATATAGATTGTTCAATAAGTTAGGAACACCACTTTCCTTTACTAAATCACTGTTGTAGTCACTGCTTTACCCACACACCGTGTGGAGCAAGACGCAATTAAACAAGTACTTCATTACGTGGGATTTGACGTTCTCTTAGCGATATCAGAAAAGCGGTCTTGTGGGGTATAAACATGTGTAGCTTTGTAGGTATAACATGAACGTTTTGGTGAAACCTGTTGCTTTCGTCTTCGGGTTATAAATATGGGAAGATGGTATCCTCCGAGAGTTGAAACGTATGTACAGAAATATATGGCGACGTATTCCTGACGACGATTATTTTGAAGCCTATTCATTACTCTTAATTTTTATTTCTATAATTAAGGTTCTAAATTTCTCAGCTCTTTCTTTCTTAATCTGTTTGCACTAAATTCCGATAATTCTCATTTTTTGTCGTTTCTTTGTCCACAATGACCTCGAATTCTTGCACGTCTTAAAAACCGTGGCAGAAGAAATGGATTGCGTCATTTGACTCACTTTCACAATACAGTATTCTGACAATGCATCGTGGCAAAACAAAGCAAAATCAGCACTTAATTAAAGAAAATAAATCCTTAAACATGTTGCAAAGGTAAATGTTGTAACTGCAAACTAGCCTCAACAGTTGAAATGATGTTCACGATAAAATTAAGGGCGGATTAAAAGCATGTGATGTTTCTTCCATTCACTGTGTCTCTCTCTTCTACTACCTAAAGATCTAAAGTGTAAAACACACAGAAAAAAGGAAATTAATTCCTCCCCTCCTTCCGTAATGGTGCGAAACTTGGTCTCACAAGTTAAGAGGAGAACATAGAGGGACGTAGTTTTAACAAAAGGTGTTAACGAAAATATTTTCACCTAAGAGGAGCAAAGCAGGCTGAAGAAAACTGCATAAATGGAAGCTGTATATTTCCACTTCTCTGCCAAGCAGCCTAATATTAGCAAGATCAGATCAAAAAGGCGATGCATTCGGAACGACGAGAGAAAAAAGAAGTGCTTAGCACAACGTTTGTTGGGAAGATTTGAAGAAAGCAGAAAACTCTGAAATTCCTTATCAGACCCTCCCGAAACGTAACTCGCGGACAGTACAATATATCGCCCGCGACACAGAGTTGTGTTGCTCGCGGAGACACTCGTAATGGGAAAGTCCGAGATGAACCCCGAAGCAATTTTGAAAAATTATGAGCTTTTTATTCATGAACACACACATATAACATTATTAATTCATTTTTAGGAGTGTTCGCAAAATTGCGAAAAGCTACTATTAGCTTCGTCACATCTGTCTGTCCGTCTGCCTGTCCGCATTGAACAACTCCAATCCCACTGACACATTATCATGAAATTTGATATTTAAATATTTTCAAAAATCTGTCCAGTAAATTAGAGTTTCATTAAAATCGGACAAGCATAACTGGTACTTTTTACTAGAAGACCAATATACGTTATTTTCATATCTCGCTCAATTCTTTTTAGAATGAAAAATGTTGTAGAGAAAATCAAATCATACGTACATTTTAGGTTCAATAACGGGTTTTTTTTTTCGAAAATCGTGAAGTTTATTAGGTAATGTGGAAAATATTGTAGAGTCGGCAAGCCACAGATGACAATATGGCACATGAACATTGCATGCTAGATACCTAAGTCTAAAAATACACACTCAGAATATGTAATAATTATTGATTTCCGCCGCAACAATTGTTGCACGAACGCACCACAACGTTACGTTATACGTAAATTGCTTGTGTGGTTTTAAAGTTCCTAAGAATAGCGAAACCCTAGCCTACGTTGCTAACTCACTTTTTTTGTAAGTTTACTTTTTCATTGTCGGTAAATTTTTATTGCATAATATGAATAGAAAAAGTCACAGCTAATATTATGCTTACAATAATACGTATCTTTACTAATTATTCATTTTGTATTGAATTTCATTTTTCCCGCACGCAGACTGAAACTTGCCCAAATTGCCCGTACCACAAAAGAAGGTTGAGCAGTGTAGGAGAGTTGAAACTGGTTTTATCTGAGTCAAGTTTCGGGGTCTTGTGAACATGGCAACAGAACTTCTGTAGTCATAAAAGTGAGGAATTCCGTGACTATTACAGTGCCTCTGTTCCATGGAGTTATTAAATATGTAGTGATTCGTTAGTTCCTTAAACACTAGATTAGGCGAATCTTTCAGAATTCAATCTAAGACATACGCGTCCGAGTCTATGAAATTCTAAATTTGGTCTTTTGGGCCGTAAACAAGTGTGAATATTTAAAAAACACCATTTTCTCTTAAAGATTGTATATCGGCATAGAGCTTCTGTTCAGGGCACACAAGTTCCTAACAGGTCATGTTGGTGCAAGAGTGCCGTTTATGCACAACCGGTCCAGTAATATCATACGCGTTAAAAGTCGTTATAATTAAAGAAGCCTTATAATAATTTAAATTAATATAATCTCTGATTCTTACACTTTGAAGAATGAAATTTCTCTGTTTCACACTGTCTATTTATTTCCTTTACAGACTTCGCGTTATCATGTCAAAGATAATCCGATAATCTGGAAAATAATTCCTATATGAATATCACATAACACCCAAAATTGCTTTCTGTAAGCTAAGTGCAGGATTTAATTGTCGTTAAGGTTTGGGTTCCATATTATTTTTGTGACTGTCAAACGTCTGATCCTAATTATTTTCCAGAAAATATCTTTCATTTTTTTCAAAAGCAGCCAGAAGACAACAGAACTTGGGGAAAACCAACAAAAGACACTGTAAAATAAGGTGTAGATTTGAGCTCGACACCGTACAGCGGAAGGCGCTGCCCAGTATGGCTCGGCACTGGACAAATAATGGTTAAAACAAGTGTTTCACCTAGTAGCCTCTGTGCTTGAATAGTTGAGCTACCGTCAAAAAAATTAAACATTTCAAGCCCTTTTCCACGAAAAGAAGGCATACATGGAGTTGGTATATAGTTCTACTCATTCCTAACCTCGCCAATGGATGAAAATGGGGGTGGGATATATAGCTGGTATAGCGACTCCCTACAAAAAGGACGGTCCGGAAACCGAATCCTGTTCGGAGGAGATTTTTCGCACCCGTCCAGGCTGAAACTCAACCCCACATAGCCTCCTGTACATTGGGCACCGGGTCTCTTTACCGGGGGTAAAAGAAACACGGAGTGGCCTTTACCACCCACACTACCTAGCTCTGAGATTAAATAAAGTGTACATCTATACCTCTACTAACATTTTGGGCTTCATGGCCTGTTCTAAGATGAAACTGACCTGCACCTTTTATTAGAAGAAAACAAGTGATCACTTCAAGCCCTGACTGCTGTACGGCCACAAAACAAGCAGTGTACAATTGAAGAGGAGGCTGAGTGAACCCCAGAGATGGTGTGGACGTTGTGGAGAAAAAGCAATGTCATGAATCGAACCCGGGATCGTCCAGCCCGTGGCCTGATCGCTACACCAAATTACGCTTAGGAACAGTTCATGTCACTGGCACGAAAGCACAAAGTATTGTGACGGAAAGGATCAATGATTTCTTAGTTAGGAATTTGACTTCCAGTTCGTGATTCATCAACTTCGGGACTTTTCAGTCGCAAATGATACGTCATCTGACCACAAGGACACACGGAGTCATGGTGTAAGACCTTAGAGACGAACTTACACTTCTGAACACACTCATAGTTCGGTTTATAACGACACTCAGAACTGGTATGTTGATTGCGTAAAATAGAAGGAACGATAAAAGTCATGAGAAGACGAAAGCAGCTACGTCATGGCCGTAAGGAGAGGAGAATGTTGGAAACAGAAAGTGGAAGCATTAGAGAACTCAATGTGGAAGTGGCTGTGGACCAGTCATAAGACAGACTACGGATTGATGAAAGAATTATTCTAATATATTCATAGGACAAGGAGTTCCGGACAAAACTCAGAAGACCTAATTTCCTACTACATAGACTTACAGCTTTACATATTTACCTACTCTATTATCCTAGAAATTTTATCGTGCAATATTTTTGAAAGCCCTTATTACATACACATTTGACTCCGTGTAGGTAAACTACATTTATCCAACGTAACATTAAACTTCCACATCGTCACAATGATTGCAGTTGTAGGATGACAATTTTCTGTACAACTCACATGCATTGGCTGTGATTTACCTCCATCCAAATTTCGCGTTCCTTGCTCTGGAGCTGCGTTTGGTATCGCTATTAAACTTAAAGCTAAAGATAAATTTTGCACTTCGGCAATGTCCTTGCTTATATTGTTTGCCTAACTATTTTTCAGTGGAAAAACAGTAAGTATTACATTTTTCTGAAATTGTGTTTGTAGCCTTATAATTCAGCATGCAATGCGCATGCGACAAATATTGTCCATTGTAGCCAGTCTGGCTGCATCATACTTTTCTACATTATTTCACAAACGGCACGAACTGAGGTGAAAATTTACTGCGCATAAAATGTTTGTCTTGATTTTCTCTGCAACTTTCGTATGAAATATTTCTCATTCTAATCATAATTAATTCAGCGAGACATTGTCATAAATGTACATACGTCTCCATGAAAAGTATCCGTTTTTCTTGTTATACAGCGTGATTCAAAAAGATGGACTCAATTTTATACATCTATATTTCCTGAACTATATAAGATATGTGAATTATCTGCATAACATTTGAAAGAGAATATCCTAATTTTCAAATAGCATTATTAGAGTGCTGACTTAGTGCAAACCCGTTCAGTAGTGTCAGTTGAGAGTAAAATGGCTACTATGCAGCACAAGATTTTTTGTGTTCGTAAGTTCATTAATACTGAGTCGGGGACTGCTGTGCAGCGTACATTTCGTTTTCGTTTCAACATTCTACATCCATTTATAAACTTTATTGTGAGTGTAATCAAATGTAATTTACATAATATTTTTCACTAGTTCTAATTTAGAATTATAGATTTACGAAATTGAGTCCATGTTTTTTAATCACGCTGTATTTAAGAAAACTTGAATTTTCTAGACAGATTTTCGAAAAATACTCAAATAACAAATTTCATGAGAGTCCGTCCAGCGGGAGCCGAGTTATTCTAAGCGGAAAGAGGGACGGACAAACGGACAGACATAACGATGCCAACAGTTCCTGTTTGCAATACTGCGAACGCGCCTAAATCATCTCCTCAACAAATATGTGTATCTGGCCAGACCTATTAGCTTATTTCATTAGAGGATCCGCAGGTCTTGCATCACACGCTCACATATCCTCCACGCTGTTGTTGCTGATTGCAAGAACTTTAGAACTACTGCATCGATGCGTTCCTAACAACGTACTCTCACACAACACGGTATGCTGCCACAAAACCCTGTTAATATAAAGGAATTATTTTGTGAATATTTTTAAAATGACTTTAGCAAAGAACAACGTAGCTCCCTGAGGATGATGTTAGGATTGAAACATGTCGGAGCGATTTTAAGTGTTTTAATGTGAAATTTGATATAGTGCATTTGTTGGTTAATAATTAAAGTGAGTCTACGAAATGCACGGTGCAACAATGAGGATGTTTCTGTTACGTTTCCTGTGGTGAGTGGCAGAGAACAATTCTAGAGTCGTTCGATTTTATTCCAGTACAATTCAGTATATGTAGCTATTTTTTGCACAGTTGCAAAGTAAAAGCCTTAAATTTTTTTTCGTTAAGATTGCCATGTCTGTCTGTCGCATGTAAAAACTCGGTAACTGATAATTGAAATTTCGTGAAATATAATACGGGGAATTTTGGTAAAATTATTGAAGTGTAACAAATTTCGTAAAAATCTTAACAAGAATAACCGACATCTATACGAAGACTTGCAAGCGGTTCTGCCCACATTTTAACGGCAACATCCCAAAGAAATGAAAAATTTTCCGAACAAAATTGGACACTTGCACACAAGAAAGAAATATACCTGATATATTCAACGCAGTGTCCTACAAGTTTTGCACTTTTCAAAATAATTAAAGAAACAGCCCGTATTGGCCAGAATTGTTGCGCTATGCATACTTTTCCTAAGTTGTTATTTTATAAAGAATTTCAATTTTTATCACAATAAAAGGGTGCGGGTCTCATTTCACCCACAGTAACTTCGAAACCAGTTCACAGTTTGTGTCAGACTTGTAGTGAACTTCCTGACTTTGGATGGTACGTCTCTGTGTTTGAATGTCCTAACAAAAATAACACCTACATGACAGCAGTTCCAAAACTTGAGTCGCTCTGTACCTGATCCTGATAATAGGGCTCACCGTAAATTTATGTGAAATGTACATGAATTACCTTGGGTAATTTCTCTGTAAGTAACATTAATATTCTAAAAGGTAATATTTTAACACACTAGTCCGGATGTGAGGATGAAAAGTTTTATGGTTCTGGGAGAATAATGGCGGACATGGCATTAACCGCGCATAATATGTAACGAATTTTGTTGCAGGCCCAACCTCAGCCGAAGAGTCTGACACAAATCCCGTCGAATCGGGCCATTTTTATAATACATAATAGATGTACATTTATGATAATATTTCGCTGAATTTTGGTTACAATGAGAAATTCTTCGGGCAATAATTGAACAGAAAATCAAAACGCACATATTATGTTTAGTAAATTTGTTGCGAAATTCGTGCCGTTTAGTAGATAATGTCGAAAAAACGGCACAGCCAGACAGGCCACAGATGATTGTGCAATACGGCGCATGCGCTGTTTATGCTGGATAACTAAGGCCACATAAAACACTCAGAATAAATAATACGTATTGCTTTTCCACGGCACAATGGTTAAGCGAACACGCCTCAACATTACGTTATAATCGTTTTCCTCTTATTTTAAGTATGTTTTTTTTATTGTACATTGGGTACAGAAAATAAGCAGGTAAAATTATGCATACATTTTTCCTTCATTCTTGTACTGCACTTCATGATTGCAGCATACAAAGAAATTTTTTTCGAAGTTTCCCTCACCACACAGAAGGTTGAGCAGGCCTGCCGTTGTGACTAACAAACAGACTGGACGCTCTGAGTATACGGGTGCGATCCCCGACGAAGGCAGGACTCTTTCTCTTGGACATCGTGAAGACCTGTTGTGGAGGCTCAGCCAGTTACTTCTCCCATTGCCTAATTGCGTTCTTTCCGTGTGGGGGGGGAGGGGTAAAGAGTTCGAAACGTGGAAATCCATTTAATGCCGAGATTGAAAGGTGGAGCTACACCTCCACTTCTCCACACATCTTCAAGGCGTGATACAGAAAAAAGTGTACCTTAATTACCTTTCACCAGGTTACAACTCACCACAATCTGTCTCTAATCAACAAAACTCCCGGTAGATGGCGAAGTTCCGCCGAAATATGTAGGAATAAACAAGAGATTTTACTCTTGTAATGTTACATCTGCATATCTTGGTTTTATATATTAGATATTTGGCCACATTGCACGAAATGAATACTGTTAAAATTTTTCAGAAAAGTGAGTTCCATCTACGAAAATGACACAGCGAGGTCCGATCTAATAAGCAAAAATTTAATGGCTTTATATGCGTAAGTTTTTAGTCAAGTCATATGAACTATATAAGTTCAGTATCCGTGGAAGTACTTAACAGTTTGAAACACAGAATTAACCTGTGATTCAGTTCCTACCTCACAGAGAGTGTACCATGTTCCGTTACAAACACGAAGCAGGTGTTACTCTTTAAGGGGAAAAAATTGTTGTTTATTGTGAAAATCTCACGATACACATAAATAAGATGTGCGCGCAAGGTGTAATATTTTTTAATTGGTAACGAAAATGGTATATGTACATTAACCACTGTGTTTGAGCGGTTAAATTGTGAAGGTAAGAAGGAGAAAATCGTGAACTGCTCACATGATTTAAGCTACTCGAATAAACCTATAATTTCGCGAAGAATAAATTGATAGTTCATGAGCGTAACCGATTGGAACTAGAAACAACGGTTTTTTTTCTCTTTTCAGAGAGGATGTCACGTAATGCCTTTTTATTTCTGCTAAAAAACAAAATAAAAAGAACAGAGCTGGTATTTCCGAACACAGTAATTACAAATGATTTCGATTTTTTTGTTGAACATACCTCACTAAAATTCCGAGACAACATGCTCGTCGTTTCTGTATGAATCATTAATTACTTTAACAATAGATTTAGTAATATTACTGCACCAGATGCGATTTTGAGGCCAGTTTTGTAAAAGAGTAAACATCATTACAGGGAAATTAAAAACGTAATAACCGTTTACAGTTTCCTGAATGTAATTAATGAACACTTGAAAAATAAAAGGAAATATTTAAATTAAGGTAAGTTAAGAGAAAACGTCAAATATAATTAACCTTTTTGTTTTCAATAAACCCTGCGAAACATGAGAACAAGTAGGAGGGTCGAATTCAAAGGACACAAAAAGGCAGACTGATGAAGGGGGTAGAAAAACACTTTATTTATTTATTCATTCAGACATTCAGTCATTCATTCATTCATTCATTCATTCCGTAGTCTCTCTTACGAAAGGTTCTTAATCTCCTACTGAACCTAATTGGCGAGTTCTCCACAGAGTGCGATCTAGTGCTTCCTCTTTCTGACCAGTATCTTCTTCCTTCCTTAAGGTCATCTACTACCTGCTTAAGTCTTCCTCCTTGTCTTCACTTCAATTTCCCACTTGATTCTGTGTAATATTTCTTCATTTTCACACATGCCATGAAACTGATCTTTTCAAACCTCCTTTAGCTCATCTCAAAACTTTCCGAGTAATTATGATCAACTTTCCAAAGTATCCAATATTCAGTTCCACAAAAATCCACGCCCCGAGTATAGTTCTTTATTAGTTATTCCTTAAATTAAGTTCAATTTATTGGCTAACAGAGTCCCTTCCTGTCTAACACTGCTCTGACATGACAATTCTGGATTAAATTTCACGTGGGAAAAAATTTAATATAGATGGAGGTTCCCAGTCACTCCCGCTCGTCTCTCTGATAGACGTAAGTTGGAAGCTAGACAAGCATCAGGAAATGAAAAGGTAGACAGAGATTTGGTGTGCTTTGATTACGCAGCAGAGCAGGTATACATTGTTATATTTTAATGGATACCGTAGTATTGTGGCGGAAAATTTGTTGATGATATTGGATAAATAATACTTACTCATTTATTTACTTACTCCATGGAGCAGAGTCTTTCTTGAGAACCTAACTGGTTTTCAGCTAGTCAAGAAAAACCCCACATTTTATGGAACCCAAAGGTTCATTGCCGCATTCACAAGTGCCCGCCAACTGTCCCTATTCTGAGCCAGCTCCATCCAGTCCATAACCCCACATCCCACTTCCTGACGATCCATCTTAGTATTATCCTCCCATCTACGCCTGGCTCTCCCAAGTGGTCCTCTCCCTCAGGTTTCCCCACCAAAATCCTGTATACGCTTGTTCTCTCCCCATACGCGCTACATGCCCCGCCCATCTCATTCTTCTAGATTTTATCATCCGAACAGTATTGGGTGAGGAATACAGATCATTAAGCTCCTCATTATGTAGTTTCCTCCACTCCCTTCTTACCTCGTCCCTCTGAGGCCCAATATTCTCCTCAACATCCTATTCTCATACACCCTCAGCCTCCGTCCCTACTTCAATGTGAGTGGCAAAGTTTCAAACCCATAAAAAACAGCAGGCAAAATTATAGTTCTGTATACCTTAATATTTAAATTTTTTAATAGCAACCTGGAAGACAGATTCTGCCCCGTATAACAGCAAGCTTTCCCTGACTTCAGTCTGCTCTTAATTTCTTCTTGAATGGAACTTTGATTTATTAAAGTTGTTCCCAGATATTTGAAGGACCTATTATAAATCTTTATAATGTGACTTCTTCCAGCATTCTGATCTCGAGACAAGACCATCTACTTATTTTTATCAGCATTTACTTCTAGTCCAGTCTCCTTACTAACCACTACCAAAACTTCTGCATTTACTTTGCAGTATGTACGCTTCTCATAATATATTAACATTAGCAGTATAAAACAGAAATTGATATGTACCATTTAATTTCAAGCCATCCTGGTTTACCTGAACCCTCCTAATGGCGTACTCTAAAACTAAGCTGAAAAGCAATGGCGATAGAGCATCCCATTGTTTCAGACCATTCCTAATAGGAAAATTGTCGGACAAATTCTTGCCTACCCAGAATCTGCTATACTTTTCAGCCAGACACATTTTGATTAGCCTTACCAGTTTCATGGAGATATCAAACTCAATCAGAATATTATACAAAACCTCCCTCCTAATCGAATCATAAGCTTTCTTGAAGTCTATAAATAGATGATGCACTGCTTCGTTGTATTTCCATTTTTCTCAAGTATTTGACGAGTGTACAATATATGATCAGTAATTGACTGTTGTGTTTTCAGACTTGATATACCACTTTAAAATGGACTTTCGTTCCTCAAACGTCAACCGTGCTCCGGCCATCTTCTTTCACTATCATACGTCATATGTCACATGATCTTACAGTCATGCGAGTAGCGACATCTGTTGAGAAAGCAACATACTACAACATACTGTATTGTAATGATAATTCAATTCAATTTAAAAAATGTCGCTGAAGTTCAAATCAGTGGAAGCGTGAGTTTCAAACACAACCTCCAACACGCTGGACAATTACACGACTTTGTGACAAGTTTGATACACATGGTACCATTTGTGATGTGCATAGCGGAAGATCCGGAAGACCTCTTACAGCCACAAGTCCTGCTTCTTCGGCTATGGTTTTGGAAAGGTTTACAATTTCACCACAGACGTCTGCTACACAATGTGCATGTGAGACAGGGGTTAGCAGTACAAGTGTACGACACATTCTGAAAGCCTTTAAGTGGAAAGTGTACATCTCCAGATTATTGCACGCTATAAATGACGACGATCCGGATCGCCGATTGCAGTTTTGCGTGTGGTTTTTCAGCAAATGGTAAATGAGGATGAAGAGTTTGTGACGAAGATTGTGTGGTCTGATGAGGCACAATTCAAGCTTAATGGAACAGTGAATCGTCATAATTGTGTTTACTGGGCACCAGAAAAT
>Ga0123353_10004345_pt1 | contig 18232 bp, 14 predicted proteins | sample TergutLab28metaG_3_FD_92763 | JGI IMG/M metagenome (GOLD analysis project Ga0123353, IMG submission 92763) | Labiotermes labralis P3 segment gut microbial communities from Petit-Saut dam, French Guiana - Lab288 P3 | ecosystem: Host-associated > Arthropoda: Insects > Digestive system > Gut ... | reverse complement strand
CGGAGCGCTTGCCGGAAGGCCTTGCCGGGGCATGGCAGTTAAGGCGATGCATGAGGCCCAGAACCATCTCCTTGAAACCTTCTCCCCATTTTGGTCTGGGCCTTGATGAATACACCCAGGTTACCAGCCCCTTGAGGCGCTATACGGATCTTCTCTGTCACCAGCAGATACGTTCCTTTCTTGGGGGGCAAAAACCCATCGGAGAGGACGAAATCCTCTTCCGCGCGAGCGCGGCCGAGGCGGCGGCTTCTGTCGTAAGCCGAGCAGAAAAGGCTTCCCGCGCTCACTGGCTGGCGGTGTATCTTTTGGAAAAAATGAATTCTTTCGGCGCGGACAATGAAGAGTCAGCCTTTGAAGCTTTGGTTTTGGACCGAAAAGGCTCGAGGGGAACGCTTATAATCCCTGCTCTGGGCATTGAGACCCAGGTAAGCTTGAAGGGAAATGAAGAACTAAACGACAAAGTCCTCCTAAAGCTTTCTTCCGTGAAAATACCCGAGGGAGAAGCCGTTTTTGTTCTTTCAGGCTAAAATTTTTTCTTCCGGGGCGTATTTTTTAAAAAACAGTAAAATTCTGTTATTTTCGTTTTCATCTTGACGAAGGGCTATTTCTGTATATCCTATAATATATAATGAGTGATTATCTTGATCCCAATAACGAAGAACTTTTAAAAGACTTTTTCTCCGAAGCACAGATGCAGGTTGATACCCTTGAGCAGAATATTCTTGTCTTGGAGAATGAAGGTGCTAACAAGGACGCGGTAGACGAGATTTTCCGTGCCGCTCACACCTTAAAAGGCGGTTCAGCCACAGTGGAAATGATGGAATTATCCCATTTTACCCACCTGGTTGAAGATGTACTGGACGAAATTCGCTCGGATAAGCTTGGAATCAACGAAGATTTGGTAGATATCCTCCTTTCCGCCATCGATGTAATTAAAGCGATGCTGGAACAGAGGATGAACGGCTCGGTTTATGGGGAAAATACTTCGGAAATTGAAGGAAAACTGCAAGCTCTCATGTCCAAAAGCGGAAAAGGCGGGAAAACGGCCGCTCCCAAACGTGCCCCTGCGCCTAAACCCCCCGTTTATCAAGCCCCTCCTTCAGGCGGGCTTGCTGAAAACGAGCTCCAGGAACTAAGGGAATCCGTGGATGGCGGGCTTCCGATTTTCAGGACAGTGGTTAAATTTGACCCCAATAGTCTTATGAATACTGTGGGAGGTATCCAGGTCTATGCCGCTCTGAAAGGCGTGGGCACGGTACTTAAAACTATTCCGGAATTTGAACAGCTATACGAGGATAATTTCTACTCTGTGGTTGAGTATTACCTGGCTTCTTCCAAAAGTGTGGAAGAAATAAAGAAGTATGTGATCATTCCGGATGTGTCGCTGGGCGCCGATGTCTATGATGTCAGCAAGACTCCCAAAGCCCAGGCCGCCGACCCTGCGCCAAAGCCCGCAGCTCCAACAGCAAAACCCCCCGCTCCGGCAGCAAAACCTGCGGCCCCCGCGGCTCCTGCACCTGCATCAGCATCTGCTGCTGAAGACGCCAAAAAGGCTGGCAAGGAAGCCGGCTCCATTCTCAGAGTAGATTCCAAACGTATCGATGATCTTCTTAACCTGGTTTCCGAAACTGTTATTACCAAAGCCACCTTTAACCAGATAACTATGCAGTTTGGGAACATCCAGGCGGATCTGCGCAATATTCAGTCTACTTTCAGGGAGAAGATTAAAAACCTCTTCGACAGCCTTCCTCAGTACCTGGAGAATGTCCAGTCAGGAAAATCAGTAAAAGATATCCGCAAGGAAATGGGAGAAGAATACGGCGATATTTTTTCTCTCTATGATGGTTTTGAAACTTCCTTTAAAAATACCTCGGGTAAATTCCGTTCGACTTCACAGAACCTGGGCCGTATTACCGCGGAACTTCAGGAAGGGGTCATGCGGATACGAATGGTTCCCATCAGCCAGATTTTCAGCCGCTTCCCCAGACTTGTGCGGGATCTTTCCAAGAGCCTTAATAAAAAGATCAACCTGGTCATCGAAGGAGAAGAAACCGAGCTTGATAAATCGGTGATCGAAGACCTTCTTGATCCAATCATGCACTCGGTGCGCAACTCGGTGGATCACGGTATTGAATCCGTGGAAGATCGCCTGGCCGCGGGCAAAAACGAAGAAGGCACGGTTACGCTCAGGGCCAAAAACGAAGGAAACATGATCGTCATCGAGATCGCCGATGACGGTAAAGGCATTGATGTTGACGCTGTAAAGGCCAAAGCGGTCGAAAAAGGCCTTCTGAATCCCAACAAGGTTCTAACAGATGTGGAAGCTTTTCATCTTATTTTCGATCCGGGTTTTTCTACCTCAAAGCAGGTCACTGCCATTTCGGGACGCGGAGTCGGCCTTGACGTGGTTCGTCAGTCCATCGAAAAGCTAAACGGCACGGTAACCGTTTCTTCCGAACGGGGCAAGGGAACCAAGTTTACAATTAAGCTGCCCCTTACCCTGGCGATTATCCAGGGCCTTCTTGTCCGGGTTGGACCGGAGATTTATTCCATTCCAATCACCTCGGTTATCGAAAGCTTGCGGATTAAGCCGGATGAGATCCGTATGATCGATAATAACGAGGTCTTTAATATCCGCAGCGATGTTATATCCCTTTTAAGACTGAACCGGCTTTTCGGCATCAAGAGTGAAGAACAGCAGGACTACTCTTTCATTGTAATCGTGGGGACAGCGGAAAAGAAAATGGGCTTTATGGTAGACAGCCTTATAGGCGAGGAAGATGTTGTAATCAAACCTTTGCGGGATCAGTTTACCAATTCTCCGGGCATCGCCGGAGCTTCAATTTTGGGAGACGGTTCCGTGTCCCTTATCATCGATGTAGGTCAGCTCCTGGAACTGGGGCTTAAAAAAGAAATGGAAAACCGCCGGGCACGGGAAGCTTCAAACCGGTGGTAGACGCCTGCAATAAGCACCGGCTGTAAGCGCATGTTCCGGAATAGTGAGGAAAAAATATGGCTGTAATAAGAGATCTGGCTGAGGTAAACGCGGAGCTCCAGGAGCAAAAAGAACGCGTAGAAAATGTCGATTTTAAAATGATTACTTTCTCTCTTGGCGGCAAGGACTACGGGGTAGACATTATGAATGTCAAGGAAATCGCAAAGGCGGACAAATTTACCTATGTCCCCAATGCCGCTTCTTTTGTCCGGGGCGTTTACAATCTCCGCGGCGACATCATACCGATTATCGATCTTCGCATGTTTTTTCACCTGCCTGTCGAGAAGAAAGACACCCTTGAAAACATGCTCATCCTCCGCATTGGGGACCGGGTATACGGCACCATAGTTGACAAGATCGACAAAGTGGTCGGGATCAATACCGAGGCTATTCAGCCCCCTCATCCGATTTTTGGTGATATCAACATTAAATTTATCAGCGGAGTGGTGGAAAAGCAGGGGTCGCTTTACATCATCCTCGATGTAATCCGGATTTTTACCCAGAGCGAGGAAGACAAGCAGAAACCCAGAGGGGCTATTGCCGAAAACGCCGGAGCCGCGGCTTACTACGCGGCTCCCCCTGCGGCAAGAGAGAACATTGCCGAAGAGCGAAAGGCGGCCATATCCGATTCCGCCATCGGCTTTATCAAGGAAAGCCTGCCCGCATTAAAATTCTTTTTCCCAAGCAATATCAACGAGGAATGGATTCGCAAGCGTTTTGCCGATTGGAGCGGAGATCGCTCGGGAGAAGATTTACAGCTTAAGAGCCCCGAAGAGGCAGAGGAATTCCTTTCCGGTTTCTACTCCCCGGATTCGGGAAATTTCTGGTCGGACGATTATGCCGGCCAGGTTAAAGCTCTGCTTCCGGCCAAAAGTTCCGGCAATATCCAGGTCTGGAACATAGGCTGCGGAAAGGGCTATGAAACTTTTTCGTTTGCTTGTATACTGAAATCGCGTTATCCGGGAGTGCAAATAAAGATATGGGCCAACGACAGCGATATTATGGCCATATCCCAGGCTCCAAACATGATTTTTGATCTTGAAGATGTACCTGAATATTGCAGACCATTTATGGCAAGGGGACGCAACGGGTATAGTTTTAGCCAGGAGATCAAGGATTCAATAGTTTTTGAATACCATGATGTTCTGAACGATAATCAGCTGCCGGATTTGGATTTTATTCTGATGAGAGATGTTATTTCCTTCCTTCAGCCGCAGGATCAGAAAAAGGTTGTTCAAGAATTTTCTGAAAAATTAAAACCCCGGGGTATCGCGATACTGGGTAGAAATGAATTTCTGTTCGGGGTAGACTGGGAATTTATAGGAAAGGATCCGGTTTCCGTGTTCCTCCATACTGAATAGCAAAAATAAAGGAGAAATTTGTATGAGGGTTGAATACATAAATCCTTTTGTGGAAGCTGCTTTCAATGTGCTGAAAGAAGTTCTGCAGACTGATGTAAAGCGTGGAGATCTATTTTTGAAATCAACTACAATGCAGATCCAGGGAGTTGCTGCGTTGGTTGGGCTTGCAGGGGATGTTGAAGGCCGGGTACTTTTTGATATGACCAAAAATACCGCTCTTTCGATAGCCAGTGGTATGAACGGCGAGGAGCTAAAAACACTTGACGATTTGGTCAAGGCAACCATTACCGAGCTGGCCAATATGATTACTGCCCAGGCAGTTACAAAGCTTCATGACCTCGGTTTTAAATTTGACCTTACTCCGCCGGCTCTCTTTACAGGCGATAATATGGAAATCTCCAATCACCTGAATGTAGAAGCGCTGATAGTCCCCATGGAATTGGGGCCGGGAGGGAAGGACGGAAGGATCGAGATCAACGTCGTTGTCAGGGAGAGACCATAATTTTTTATGATTGGCCGGATCGCCTGCGAACGGCCGGCTATAAGGGCGGTTAGCTCAGTTGGTTAGAGCATCAGTATGACACGCTGAGGGTCACAAGTTCGACTCTTGTATCGCCCATCATTAACAAGGAGTAAAAAAACTCTGGCAAGCTGGAGTCGTTTACTCCTTTTTTATTTGTGTTAAAAAAGATTTATTAAAAGGGAGCTGTAATGATGAATATAAACAAACTTAGCGGATTTATTGCTATTCTCACGATAACGGGACTTGTTATGACAGGGTGCTTTAGCATTGGGTCCTATGATTCCGGGCAGGATACGGTAACTATCAGAACCGAGGGCAATGCGTCATCGGTGCTTGCGGGAGGAACCCTCAGGTGCAGCGCGACAGGCCAGGGGATAACATGGCAGGTTAGCTCAACAAGTGATGGCAGTGGAGCTGTTACTGCGGGGACCGGCATTAGCGCCAACGGCGTGCTTCAGGCAGCCGCAAACGAATCTTTGGCAATTCTCTATGTTATAGCGACATCATCATATTCTGGCCAAACTGCTTATAAGCAGATTAGGGTGGTTACTGTATCAGGCGTAACCGTAAGTCCTTCTAACCAGTCAGTGACAAGCGGTAGTACACTGCAATTTACAGCTTCTGTTACTGGAAACAATAACCCGGACAATGCTGTTACATGGAAGGTCAGCTCAAACCCCTCGGGTTCAGGAGCTGTTACTGCCGGAACCAGCATCAATGCCAGCGGGCAGTTAAAAGTAGCGCCTAATGAGTCTTTAACCACTCTTTACGTTATTGCGACTTCCACGGCGGATCCTACAAAATCAGGCAGCGCCAATGCTACGGTGATTATTCCCATTGTAACCGGTGTAGCCGTTAACCCGCCAAATCAGTCAATTTCAAGCGGAAGTACGCTCCAATTCACAGCTTCTGTTATGGGAACCAATAACCCCAGCAACGCTGTAACATGGAGGGTAAGCTCGAATGCCTCGGGTCAGGGAGCGGTTACGGCGGGAACAAGTATCAATGCGAATGGATTACTTACGGTTGCATTAAGAGAAACCGCGACAACTCTCTATGTTTTCGCGATCTCTCAGACGGATCCTTCAAAATCAGGCAGTGCTTATGTCAGTGTTATTGTGCCTATCATAACCGGTGTAGTTGTCAGCCCTCCAAACCAAACGGTAACCAGGGGCAGTACCCTTCAATTCACAGCCTCGGTAACAGGATCAAACAACCCCAGTAATGACGTAACATGGAGAGTCAGTTCAAATATTGCAGGTTCAGGAGCGGTAACAGCGGGAACCAGTATCAATGCCAATGGACTGCTTACAGTGGCGCAAAACGAAACATTCGCGACACTTTTTGTTTTCGCGACCTCGGTAATTAATCCCTCAAGATCCGGCAATGCCTCTGTCATTGTCATTATCCCCTCTGTAAGCAGTGTGACAGTGAGCCCGCAAAACCAAACGATACAAAGCGGCAGTACCCTTCAATTCACAGCTTCGGTTACAGGAACAAACAACCCCAGCAGCGCCGTAACCTGGCGGGTCAGCTCGAACGCTGCAGGTACAGGAGCGGTTACAGCGGGAACCAGTATCAATGCTAACGGGCTACTCACGGTAGCAGTTAACGAATCCCCAAGAACCCTCTATGTTTTCGCGACATCTCAGGCGGATCCTTCTAAATCAGGCAGCGTCGCATTAAATGTCACTATGCGTCCTTCTGCTCCTCCTCCAGCACCGGCTCCTGCACCGACGCCAACTCCTCTGCCAGCCCCCGCTCCGAGTCCCTCACGGCCAACGCCTGCTCCTGCGCCTGCACCGACGCCAGCGCCGGCTCCTACACCGGCTCCTACACCTACTCCTCAACGACCTGCACCGGCTCCCGCGCCTGCACCAACTCCCGCGCCTACACCGGCTCCCGCGCCAGCTCCCACAGTTAGCGGAATAACGATAAGTCCTCAAAACTCGTCAATAATGACCAACAGGAGCCTGCAATTCAGAGCAACGGTTACCGGTGCCAACAATCCCAGTAATGCCGTAATATGGGCGGTCAGTTCGAGCGCTGACGGTTCCGGGCCTGTCGCCTCAAGAACGACCATAAGCTCAAGCGGCCAGCTTAATGTGGCGCCCAATGAATCTGCTGTGACCCTATACATCACCGCAACTTCTGTTGCTGACCCGACGAAATCCGCCACAACTACAGTTAGGATCAGCAACAACAACGCAAATCAGACCCAGAATCAGGGTCAAAACAGGCCAAATCCATAGCGAGGGGAAGCATATTCTTTCGAGATTTTCGTGGTAAATTTCCCCTTTCCTGCCGATAATGCATAGGGAGTAATCCGCTTTCTAATAGCGAGTTAATTATGAACAAAAAACCAGTATTTGCGGCTTTGTTATTTTTTCTCTCTTTTTCCCTTTCTGCCCAGGCGGGGTTACGAATAACAGTCGAGGAGAATGACGGCAGCTTAACCATTATCCGTTCCCGGGGGAAAGTAAAAGAGCTGGTAATTCCCGAAAGAATAAACGATATGCCCATTACCGCCATCGGCGAGGGAGCTTTTACCGGCAGAGGCCTGACTTTGGTCAGTATTCCGGACACTGTTATCGAGATAGGCGAGGGTGCTTTTTCTTACAACGAACTTACCACTTTGGTTATCGGAAACAGTGTGGAAACCATTGGCCAGAAGGCGTTCTCGAACAATAAACTGAACGATTTGACAATGGGGGAAGGGGTTAAAATAATCGGTATGGGGGCGTTTGCCGATAACCAGCTTGCGAGGGTAACTATTCCCGACAGTGTTATCGAAATTGAACCTTATGCCTTTTTCTTTAATAAACTTACGACTATTACAATTCCTGACACTGTTGCCAGTATTGGTGAGGGCGCTTTCTCTTCAAACCGTATTTACAACCTCGTAATTGGCAGCGGGGTGGAGAAAATAGGTGATGGAGCTTTCTACAACAACCGGCTGACGAACATTACCATTCCGGACAGCATTAGCGCCCTGGGAAAACGGGTATTTGAAAGCCGTATCACCCGAAGAGGTTCTGTACCTCCGGTTGATTACCTGGATGAAAACGGGGAGCTCCTCTACACTACAGCGAATAATTTTGACACTTATTTTGCCTCAACCGGAAAAAAGGCAGGGAAATACACGTATTCCCGGAGTGGTTGGGCTTACGAAGAATAGCCCTTGCGGGGCTTGCCAAGAGAGGTTATACTTTACGAATCTGCCATCATGGAGGACAAAATGAAGAAGATTATTCTGCTTGCAGTTCTGGCAGCCTTGTGCCAGGGGACATTTCTTTTTGCCCAGGAAAGGTCTACGTTCAAAGAATCTGAGTACTATTATTTCAATTTTCCAATAGAGAAAATATATACATACCGTTTGGGTTACATTGTGGTCTACAGACGCAATTCAAACCAAACAGCCCGCACTTATCTTCCCCTGGAATGGTTTCAATCGGCAACCGGCAAGGGTGAGGATGTTTACATGGGCACCGGAAGAGAGTGGCCTTCCATGACGGTATATTATAAGAATGGAGAATTTTCCCATGTGCGGCTTCGGCTCCGCAGAAATAAACTGCACGAGACCTGGGGCGTCGTTCCTTTAAATATCAACATGGATGAATTTTTTAAGGGTGTTGAAGAGGTGAAACTGGAGCATTAGAGGTTTCACTTTGCTAATTCCAAGGGTTCCTGGAGAACCACCGGTTCCCGGGGAACCAAAGGTTCCTCAGGAACCTCCGGTTCCCGTACAGCTTTTAGATTTCATAAGAAACGGAAAAAAATTCCTCATTGCGGGCCACAAAGAGCCGGACGGCGATTGTGTGGGGAGTCAGATTGCCCTGGCTTCGGTTTTGCGGCGGATGGGAAAAGAAGCGGTTTTGTGTTCAGCCGGTCCGTTTAAGCGTGTGGAAATAGAAAAATACGAAGAGCTCTTCAGCTGCGCGCCGGATGTGGATGGCAGCGAGAATGTCATTATTGTTGACTGTTCCTCTCCGGACCGTACCGGAGATTTGGAGATCCGCCTCGGCGGCTTACCAACGGCGATTATCGATCATCATGAAGTTAATCAACATCAACCGTTCGGGGAGTACGCGGCTTACTATGTTGATGCGCATGCTCCGGCTACAACGTACATGATAATGAAACTGGTTTCGGTTCTGGGCCTGGAGCTTACAGGCGAGGAAGCCGAAATCCTTTTCTTTGGGCTTTCTACGGACACGGGATTTTTTCGTCATGTGGACGAGACCGGCGCCAGGACTTTCGAGGCGGCGGCAGATCTTATACACAAGGGGGCAAACCCGAAACTGTGCTTCAGGGCAATATACGGCGGCAAGAGTCTTGATTCACGCAGACTTATGGGACATGTCCTTGTAAAGGCAGAATCGTTTTTCGACGGAAAACTTGTTGTTTCTTCTGAGGAATATGAAGAGACCAGCCGCTTTGGACTTGAAGGCAGGGATTCGGATGCTTTGTATCAGCTCTTGCAATCGGTTGCCGGTGTGGAAGCAATTGTATTAATCCGGCAGGAAACTCCCGAAAAATGCACCGTGGGTCTTCGTTCACTGTCCTGGGTAGATGTGAGGGTCATCGCGGAATCCTTTGGCGGCGGAGGGCATAAAAACGCCGCCGGTTTTGCGTTGGAAGCTACCATCTCGGAACTCAAGCAAAAGATACTAAAATCCTTTGAAAATGTTTTCTGATATACACCGAAATATCTGATAGAGAATATGCTGCCATCTAGCAGCATGAATTTTTTTATTTTTTTTAAATTCCAGATTATGTTCATAACTCAAATAAAGCCAAAACCGGATAATAACCACATATTCGTTATACCGCCAGTGAAGACGGAAAGAGGGAGAAGATAAAGAGGAGTTATTTATGAGCTGTGATAAACCGCTGTCGAATTTGTATCTGCAGTACAGGGCGGGGAAGCTGGCGAAAAAAGATTTCGAAGGCAGTATATTTCAGTATCTGCTGGATAACTTTGAACGCTTTCGCTTTTATTCAGAAAACCAGGAACGCTGGAATGATTTTCTTTCCTGGCTTTACCCCCGGATTGTAAGGGCAATAGAACTTTACCGCGATGTAGGTTCTTCCTTTGATGCATATATAGCGGGACTTATTCACAGCGCTGCCAGAGAATACCGCAACAGGGAGATTGATCACTGCATGACCGAGTATATCTGCTGGAAAGCAAGGGCAGAGGAAATACTTTTTCGCGAAAGTGAGCCCGAATATGTCGAGCAGCGAAAAGATGCCTCCATTCCAAACGATATTAATCCGCGCCAGGTTTTATTTCTTCTCCTAAAATCCTATTTTTTGGTTTCCGATGAATTTGTCGCCAAGGTAGCCAAAGCAATTGGTATGGATGTCGCGGAAGTTCAGCAAATGATTGATGAGCTGCGAAAAAGACGTTCCCTTAAGGAAGCGGAATTTTTATCGCTTCGGGAAAGGATTCATTGCCAGCACTACCGCTGCCTGACTTACCAAAAAAGGATGATGAACATTCAGCCGGGATCAGACTATTACGATAAAGTAAAAGACCGTTTTGAGAGGGCAAAGCGAAGGTACCTTGCCATGAGAAAACGCCTCAGAAGTATGCGGATAGCAGCCTCCAACCGGATGGTTGCCGATGTCATGGGTGTTCCCCGGGGCACTGTAGATTCAGGCCTTTTTTCTATCAGAAACCGCTTTGGTTCTCTCCTGGCCCAGACAGATTTAACCACTGGCTAGCGGCTGGTTTATGCGATAGTATAAGGCATGCCTACAGTCGATGATAAAAAAGTTATTTATTCCATGTACAAGGTTTCAAAAAAACATGGAACCAAACTGGTACTTAAGGACATCAGCCTCTCGTATTTTTACGGCGCCAAGATAGGGGTTATCGGCCTAAACGGGTCCGGAAAGTCCAGTCTCCTGAAAATTCTGGCGGGAGTTGACACCGAATTTTCTGGCGAGACCTCGGTTAGCCCCGGTTTCTCCATAGGCTTTATGGAGCAGGAGCCCTACCTGGAACCGGGAAAGACAGTACGGGAAGTGGTTTCAGAGGGAGTCCAGGATCTGGTTGATCTCCTCGCGGAATTTGACAGGATAAGCGAAGCATTCGCCGAGCCCGACGCGGACTACGATAAACTCGGAGCCAAACAGGCGGAACTGCAGGAAAAGATTGAGGCTGCCGACGGCTGGAACCTCGACAGCCGCCTTGAGCTTGCCATGGACGCTTTACGCTGTCCGCCTGCTTCCGATCTCGTGGATAATCTTTCCGGCGGAGAGAAGCGCAGGGTTGCCCTGTGCAGGCTCCTCCTTAAAAAGCCTGATATTCTTCTCCTCGACGAGCCGACAAACCATCTGGACGCGGAAACAATTGCCTGGCTCGAAAAGCACCTGCGGGAATATGCCGGGACGGTAATCGCGGTTACCCACGATCGCTATTTTCTTGACAATGTAGCGGGCTGGATTTTGGAACTTGACCGGGGCGAGGGCATTCCCTGGAAGGGAAATTACTCTTCCTGGCTTGGTCAAAAAGAGCAGCGTCTTGCCCAGGAAGAAAAAGGCGAAAGTGACAGGCGCAAACAGCTCCAAAGGGAGCTTGAATGGATTCGTATGAGTCCCAAGGGCAGGCACGCCAAGAGCAAAGCCAGAATCGCCCAGTACGAAAAACTTCTATTGGACAATGATCGGGAAACGATACGTGAAAGCAGGATAAGTATTCCTTCGGGGCCGCGGCTTGGGCAGCTCGTAATCGAAGCGAAAGGGCTTTCCAAAGCTTACGGCGAACGGCTGCTTTTTGAAAACATGGAATTCACTGTGCCGCCCGGGGCCTGCATCGGCATCATAGGTCCCAACGGGGCGGGCAAAACAACACTCTTTAAAATAATTACCGGAATGGAAAAGGCAGACAGCGGGAACCTCAGGCTCGGAGACAGCGTGAAGCTGGCCTGGGCGGATCAGATGCGGGAGAAGCTTGAAAAAGATAAAACCGTTTGGGAGCAGCTTTCTGACGGCCTTGATCTTATAAGGCTGGGAGGGGAAAACGGCAAAGGCGGAAAAGAGGTGAACTCCCGGGCCTACTGCGCCTGGTATAACTTTTCGGGGGCGGACCAGCAGAAAAAGGTGGGCGTCCTTTCAGGCGGAGAACGAAACCGGCTTAACCTTGCGCTGATGCTCAAGGAAGGAGCAAATGTCCTGCTCCTGGATGAGCCCACCAACGATCTCGATGTTAATACCCTAAGGGCGCTGGAAGATGCGATAGACACTTTCGCCGGGGTGAGCCTTGTTATAAGCCACGACCGCTGGTTCCTGGATCGTGTCGCTACCCATATCCTTGCGTTTGAAGATACCGAAGTTGTGTGGTACGACGGCAACTGGTCGGAATACTCAGAATGGCGGCGCGAGAAGTTCGGGGCCCAGGCAGACAGACCCCACCGTTATGTGTATCGCAGGCTTGAACGCTAGACTTGTCCCGAAAGGAAAGTGGCGTCTTTGTCGCTAAAAGTTTTCCCGTAGATGTATTCAAACAGGAATCGAAGATCTTCAGGCTCCATTCCGATAAAACGGCAGCCAAAATATCCATTGGCGTTATCTTTATACCGGCGCACAATTTTAGATTTGGTGTTTATAGTCCGGTGCTCGGTAATTAACTGTGTTGCAAGTTCGGATTCGGGCATCAGTGTCATGGAAAATGGCGAGTTGGGGTAGGTAAAAAGAAGTCCCGACGCGCTGATATCAACTATTTTTCCTTCGAAAGGATCGTTCTTTAGTTTTCCCGAATCGAAATATCCGTTTAATTTAAGGGAATAGGCCAGAATTTTTGAGTATTGATACATGGTCTCTATCACCCCATAATCAAAGGGCGGCATTCCCTCGGATGTGGTCCAAATGTGAATGTATCCAACAACATATTCCTGAAAAAGAATCGGTACCCATAGGTCGGAAAGGATGCTCGATTTATTTTTTTGTTCGATAAAGCGCTCTATTGTATCATCCACAAATTCCAGACCTACACCGGTACTCTCCAGGTACCTTCTGAAAATGTCTTCTGTTATGATCCGCTTTTTTGGAAACGGGTCCGTGACGGAAAAGTTGCCCTGGGTTGAAGGAAGATAAAACGCCTTGCCTGTTTCCGCCAGCATCCGTTCCTCGGTTGTGGTGGGCTTAACATCCCTGAAAATTACGAGCTTGTAACCTGAGGCATAACCTTTTATCCAGAGCGCTATTTGATCGACAAGTTCGCTTAAATTTCTGGGGTTTATGCTGCTTCCAAGTTCTCCCTGTTCGAGAGGTTCGTATTCGGATATTTTGGGATACGTAAGGGAATAACGATCCCCGTCAAAAGTAAAGTTTACCTCCAGATCCTGGGGAGTGCTTACGCGGGAAAAGGAACGGTCCAGGTTTTTGTACAGGGCTTCAGGCTCCGCTGTTATGATGTGGGTATCCTTGAAAGTAGTAACTTCAACATTAAAAATTATGACCTGTCCGCGGTAATCAAATAAAAGATCAAGCTTCTTCCGGGCTTTAAGACCTTCAATGGGGCGATCGACATTAAAAAACATCTGTCCCTTGGTGGGTTTTTCTACCGTAAGGACGTATTGGGTCTGTTCCTTGATGTACATTACGGGAATTTGCTCATCAAAAAGAACTTTTAGAAGAAAATCTTTTTCAATACGCTTGATAGGTGTCGCCATATCCCGTCCTAAAAAAACCTCTCGTAGGGGGTAAACTCAAACCGGTAACTGTCCCTAATATCGCTGTTGTTTCTTTTATCCTCAAGGATTAGATCGTCCAGAAACCACCGCCCGTCATCCTCGGATTCCCCGCCTCTCTGGCGGATAAATAGCTCTCCTGAAATGCTTTCTTCGTTTCCGATAAAGCGTACAAGAAAAGAAACACAGCCGTCTACTTCCCGCTTTCCGCCTCCCAGGCGGTAATTGCGTGGTCTTATGCTTCTGATTTCTTCAAAAATTGACTCGGAGACATATGAACCTGATCCTGTAATTACTGCGGCATTTCTCCTTGATTCGGTCAGGGCGGAAAGGAGATTTCGCGCGAAGAGGTAGGCCCCGTCGCTGCTCTCTCCCTGTCCCATCACCCCAATTACCAAATCCTCAGGATACCGGGGAGCTTCGCCTCTTTCGGGTCTTCGAAGGGAATCCGGTATGCTGTGCGTTACTTCGGGGACTGCTTCCGGGCTTGTTTCGGGAGCTTCCTCCAGAGTTGTTTCCGGAACTGCTTCCTGCGAAAAAACCCCCTGGGAAATAACACACAGGCAAAGGAGAATAATGGCTATTCCCGGGATTTTTCCCGAAAAACACATGATCATTCTATAACTATATATGGTTTTTTGTTTTGGGGCAACAGAAATGAAAACCATTTGCCATTATGCGGAATATTCGGTAGCATATCCCCATGAAAAACGATGTTCGCTCGGCGCTTTTTGACGGCTATACCGAACCCATACGAGACGCGCTTTGGGGGCATATTTTTCTTACCTCGCCGCTTGCGGCCATTACCGGATCCTCTCCCTTTATGCGGCTTCACAGGATAATGCAGCTTGGACCGACTTTTAGGGTGTATCCCGGGGCTACCCACAGCAGGGCAAGTCATTCCATTGGGGTTTACCATTTAAGCCGGCGGCTTTTGACGCATCTCGTGGAAAAAGGAGCGGATAGCTGGCTTAGCCCCATGGGAGTAAATTCCTTTCTATGCGCGGCGCTTTTGCACGATTTGGGCCATTTTCCTTACACCCATTCCCTTAAAGAGCTTCCCCTTAAGGAACATGAAGTCCTTACAGGAGATCTGATTAGCTCTGAACCTTTGAAAAGCCTTGTTGCCGCCGCCGGGGGAGACCCTTATTTAAGCGCGGCAATTGTAGACCCTTCAAGATCGAAAGAAACTGGCGGGGAGCTTCTTTTTTATCAAAAACTTCTTTCGGGAACCCTCGACCCGGACAAGCTGGATTACCTCAGCAGGGACGCCCGTTATTGCGGTGTTCCATACGGAGTTCAGGATGTAGATTTTATCCTTTCAAGACTTTACCCTCACCCCCAGCGCGGGACGGATATCGATAGCCGGGGTGTTATCGGGGTGGAATCCCTGCTTTTTTCCAAGTACCTCATGTACAGGGCGGTTTATTGGCACCGGGATGTGCGTTCCGCCACGGCAATGGTAAAGAAAGCGCTCCTCTGCGCCCTCGAATCGGGAATTGTCTGTGGGGAAGAGCTCTACAACCTGGACGATGAGGGTCTATTTACCCTTGCCGCCGGGCACTCCTTTCCGCTTTTTTCCCTGGTAGATTCGGTCAAGAACGGCCGGCTTTTTTCCATTGCCGCGGAAATTCCCTTTGATGAAAAAGCCCATAAAAAGCTTTCCTCCATTGCCGTGCGTTCCCATATGGAAGAAAGCCTCGCGGCGGAGATTTCCGGGGCAACAAAAATACCTTTAAACGGCGATGCCCTAATCATAGATCTCAGCGAGCCAATCTCTTTTGAATGCGGCCTTTTTGTGAATGACGCGAACTGCTATTTCTCGGCCGGGCCCAGCGCTTTTAAAAGCAGCCTTATTGACGCTTTTATTAAATCCCTGAGGATTGTCCGGGTCTTTGTTGATCCGCGCTATGAAGAAAAAATCAGGCCTTTTGGGGAAGAGATATTGCATATTACCCAAAAATGGTTACAGTTATATGAAAGGGAGTAGGTATGGATCTGCACAACACTGTAGAAGATATGGTGATCTCCAGGGTCAACGAAATTTTTGATTCTCTGGAAGCTGATAATCCGCAAAATCTTTGCACCTGCAACCAATGCAGGATGGATATTATCTGCTATGCCCTTAATAGGCTGCATCCTCATTACATTCTTTCAAACCGCGGGGCAGCCCGGGTCCAAAATGAAAGTTTTGAATACCAGCAACAGTCAGCAGATATAGCAGCTATCATTTATGATGGAATAAAACGGGTTAACCACAACCAGCGTCCCAATTTTTCTCATTCTTCCGGAAACGAAAACCCCGGTCTCGATTCATCCTGTCCCGTATTCAATGTACCGACCATTATGGGCCGCCTGTTCAACGGAGTTAATTTTTCTCCGCTTCAGGACGCGACACTGGAACTTCTCTATAAAAGTGAACTTGTACCCATGAAGGACGGCAACTGGCAGAACCCCTGCCATCAGGTCCCCCACACCGAAGGAACTTTTAGTTTCTGGCCCGCTCCCGCGATAGCATCGAGACCCGATAACCATAAAATTTTTGAGTATACCCTGCGTGTATCGGCGCCGGAATTTGATACGCTCAACCACTTCTTTAAAATTCCCGTGGTAAGCGAAACCCAGGCAGCCGGTTCTTTCAACCTTGAAAGAACATTCAAACTTCCGGACCTTTACATGTTCCCACCGGGGGAAGCCGAGAAAAACGGATACCTTGATTAGCCAATTTCCTGGCTAATCAAATTAGTTAATAAGGCTTGAGAGGGTCAGGTAGTCGAGTTTTTGCCCGTTTTTAAATACGCGCATATTGCCCGGGCTGATCTCGTCTATAAGAGCTATTTTACCGTCCACAAGTCCGAACTCAATCTTGATGTCAATAAGCTCCAATCCCCTGTTTTTTAAATCATCTCTTACGATGTCGCATATTTTAATTGTATCGCTGTGTATTGTTTCGTATTGCGCGGGTGTAAGGAGTTTGAGGGCCGCAAGTATTTCGCTTGTAACAGGAGGATCGTCGTGGGCATCGTCCTTCAGGGTAGCCTCAAAAACTTTTGGCAGTTCATCGCCGTCTTTGCAATAGAGGCCGAATCTTCGCACGAAGCTCCCAACCGCTTTGTACCTCACTACGAATTCCAGGCCCTGCCCGAAAAGATTGGCAGGGCGGACGACCATTTCGTTTTTCGCCAGATCCGCACTTACATAATGAGTATTAATATTGAGTTTTTTAAGCAGTTCAAAATAATAAACCGTCATCCTAAGAGCACCCGAACCCACCCCGGCTACAGAGCCAACAACAGTGTTGCCCCCCGGATCAGATTCACCTGAAACGTGCCCCGTCACAGTGTCTTTAAACTTGAGAAGAAAATTGCCGTCAGGTAGTTTGTAGACGTCCTTTGTTTTTCCGGCCTTTACGAATTCCATGGTATCAATCTCCTTGTTTGTTTTTTCGGAAGGGGGGGATTTGGGGTTCCGTCGCAAACATCGTGTTTGCTCCTTCACCCCCGCCTTCGCCCCCTGCCGGCGCCATTCATGGCGCCTTTTCCTCCCATTCGGTCGGCGGGGGCTCCGTTTCAAATCCCCCAATTACCGGCTGAAAAAAATTACCTAAAAGCAGGTAAACTATCTGCCTGGCATTTTATTTTCTCGGAAGGGGGGGATTTGAACCCCCGACATCGAGTTCCCAAAACTCGTGGCTTAGCCGCTGGCCTACCCTCCGTTTTAATTAATATACCTTGTACAATTTTAATGGTCAATTGCGCCATTTCCATTTTTTTACAGAGTTTAAATATTTAATTACAGAAAGGCCGTCTTCCGCGGACGATATAGGTTTTGCTTCCGGTTTGCGGACGAGGGAAACCGCGTCGGCTATCATGTTGGAAAAATAAGCGGTGGGGCCTTCAAAACCGGAGCATGTGCATTTTAGGGAACGGAATTTTTCCGCATAGGGGCAGTTATCACTTTCCCAAACTTCAAAAACACCATTGCCAATGTGCAGTTTTCCCCTGGCGCAGGAAAACTCGATTTCAAAAACTAAGTAATCCCGCCCTGAACCTATCTCAATTACCACCGGGATAGGTGCGGGATTACAGTAATCCCGCCCGGCGCCTAATTCAATTACCACCGGGATAGGGGAGTGTGGAGTGGGGAGTAATTCGCCTTCAAGCCATGCGGTTCCTCCAGTATCAATAAGTTTGGCGCCCCAGTGCTTTTTATGTTTTAAAATCAAACCAGAAAGGAACATGACAGCATCTGCAAGGTGGGTGCCATCATGCCAAAGAACATCAAGCAGGCGCCTGGTTTCTCCCATGTAAAGGACAGCTTTTACCGCAAGAAGGTTCCCGAGTGTTCCCCCCGCAAGTATTTCCCTGGCCTTTAAATAATCGGCGGAGTAGCGGCGCTCGTGGTTGCATATGATGGCAGGGCCCTTAAGGGCGGCAATTTTCCGCGCCGCCCCAAGGGTGTCCGCGAGAGGTTTTTCGCAGATAACTACAGGGATTCCGTTATCCGCCGCCAAACGGCAGTAAGCGTAGTGGCTGTCGGGGTGGGTGGCGACAACGAGGATCTGAGGCTTTAAAGAGCGGAGCATTTCGGCAGCGTCTGCGTAGACCGGAACACCCCAGCATCTGGCGAAAAGTTTCCGGCGCTCTTCATTTAT
>Ga0123353_10004344_pt1 | contig 18235 bp, 17 predicted proteins | sample TergutLab28metaG_3_FD_92763 | JGI IMG/M metagenome (GOLD analysis project Ga0123353, IMG submission 92763) | Labiotermes labralis P3 segment gut microbial communities from Petit-Saut dam, French Guiana - Lab288 P3 | ecosystem: Host-associated > Arthropoda: Insects > Digestive system > Gut ... | reverse complement strand
GGGTTTGACGATAACGATTATTGCGGGACATGCCATTTTGATGGTCGTGGATTATTTTCTTGAACGGACCCAGGCAAAACGTTTGGAACACCGCCGTGAATTGTTGGCAAAGATTTCCTGGGACGAACGGCGAGCAGTGTGTCTTGAGCAGTTACGAAAAATGGCGGATCATCCAAATGGGTTGCCGATTTGCCTTTGACGACAGACGACAATCCGATAATGAAGCACTATCAGAAATAATGAGTGAATCGATAAGCGGGGCGGCTATTATTGAGGACGGCTGTATCTAATTGAAAAAAAAAATATATCTGTTATAATAATCACCGGTGTTAGAGTACATTTTGAGATAAAGCAGGACGGAGAGAAATTTATGTCAGATGAAAAAGTAAAAGAAGATGTCGTTGAATTTACCGGCACAGTCGTAGAAGAGGTGCGCGGTGCCTTTCGGGTTAAACTCGATAACATGGACCACATTATTCTTTGCCGCTTGGCAGGAAAGATGCGGAAGTTTCGTATCCGTGTTGTTCCCGGTGATAAGGTTCACATCGAAGTCAGCCCGTATGATATGACCCGCGGTCGTATCGTCTTTCGGGAAAAATAATTTCCGGTTCACTTCTTTCGGGTATTGCCAATCACTCTTACCGGACTAGGTAGTTATGTTTCCGATTCAGCCGACGCAGCACGACCTTTGTTTCCGCATGTTGGGTTTTCCGGTACGGGTTAATCCGTTCTTTTGGGTTGTCATTGCTCTAATAGGAGCAGGCGGCTGTATCGGCAATATGCAATTGTGGCTTATCGGTATCGTCATTTGGGTTGCTGCCGCTTTCATTTCGGTTCTCGTTCATGAACTCGGACACGCGCTGGTGTTTCGGCATGTTTTCAGTGTGCAGTCGGATATATTTCTTTACGGTTTGGGCGGCGCAACTGTTCCCCGCTGGAATCACAGCAAGAAAAATAACTTCGGCGGAATGGTGAAAGAAGTGTTTCTGTCTTTTGCAGGACCTCTTGCCGGTTTTATTCTTGCGGCTGTTGTGATTTTTTTCTTTTATATGTTTGATGACGGACGGCATGGACTGCTTACTTCGCTCCTGAGTATTTTCCTTTCACAGGATTATGTGTTTTATCTTACAGGTGTTAATAGTATCAATCCGAAATTCTTTGCCGTACTGTTTCTTTGGCAACTGGCTTTCATTTCTGTCTTCTGGGGTGTCTTTAATCTTCTTCCGATATATCCGATGGACGGCGGACACATTACACGTGAAGTGTTCAACTATATTTCACCGCGCCGCGGAGTCGGCAATTCATTGATACTTTCACTGTTCACCGCTGTGATAATGCTGCTTCTTGCTGTGAAGATTGGTATGTTCTTTGTTGCGATGCTGTTCGGTTTCTTCGCTTATCAAAACTATCAGGAATTGAGATACCGAGTATTCTGATGTTTTGCGATAAAAAAATTTTGAAAAAAAATAATTTTTTTTATTTTTTTCTTGATGTGCTATTGCATTTTTTTAAAAGTGAGTTATCCTTTTCAAAATTGGTGATTGATGTTCAGATATTTGTATGCATGTTGCATACGCTAACTTAATCATCAATGCAGCGAAACTTGGCGTTTCGCTGAACCACCTATCCTTTAGGAGATGGAACAATGCCAAAGAAAGCAGTGAAGAAAGCCGTCAAAAAGACCGCTAAGAAAGTCGCGAAGAAAGTTGCCAAGAAGGTAGCGAAGAAGGCAGCAAAGAAAGTTGCCAAGAAAGCACCGTGCAAAAAAGCAGCATGCAAAAAAGCCGCTCCGTAATTGAACGGTTCCCCCTATCGGACCGCAGCGGTCTTACACAGTGGTGAAATAGACAATGGATTGAAGACCGCTCGCCGAGCATGCAAACGTCTGTAAAACCGAATCAGGTTTTATGGACGTTTTTTTATTTAGTTAATAGTTAAGAGTGAATGGTGAGTAGTGGGGGACGCAAGCGTTAAAATTTCTTTTTCATTTTTTCTTACTATTCGCTATTAACTCTTCAAACTGCTCGTAATACCGTTCTGCTTGACGGCGGCAGGTAAATTCTTCTTGTGCAATCTCACGACCGCGCTGTCCCATCTTGCGGCGAAGGTCTGCATCGTTGATTAACCGGCATAATGAATCGGCTAATTCAAAAGTATTTTGCGTTCCAACAAGAAAGCCGTTCTCGCCGTTTCTGATTTGTTCCGGCACACCGCCGACCGCCGTTGCAACAACGGGAATCTCCGCCGCCATTGCTTCAACATTAACACAGGGGAATCCTTCCGTAAGCGATGACTGAGCGAAAATATCAAAGCACGGCAAAAATTTATCCAACTCCGAAGTGAAACCGGGCATCTTGAAAATGTCATCAACTTCATTCTCGTTTATTTGTTCTTGAAGTTCTTTCCGTAAAAAACCCTCGCCGAAAAGAACAAAGCCGAAGGTATTCTCCGGCAGAGTAATTTCTTTACATTTTTCTTTCAGGAGCATAGCGGCATCAATCATTAGTGCGAAGTCCTTTTCGGGACTTAAGCGACCGGCTGCACCGATGATTATTTGCGGGGGCATAAGCGGGGGCTGAAGCCGCCCGCCTCTTTGGTCATCGATAAAATAATTTTCGAGGACTTTTCGTTTCGATAAATCAAACGGCTTTTGGAACCGCAATACATCAACGGCGTTGTGAATTACTTCAACCCGTTCTTTCGGAACACCGGTCTTGATAACTTTGTCCGCTTGTCCTTGTGAAACGCAAACGACTTTGTCCATTCGCCGATGAAACCATTGGTCGAGACGTTCATAAAGAGAGGTCTTCCAGTCCTGCCAGGTCCAGCCGTGTGAAACGCCGATAATCGGAATACCAACTTTGCGTGCGGCAAACCAGCCGATGATACGTGCCTTATGTCCGTGAGCGCATACTATGTCGATGCACCTCTCTTTGAGAATTTGAATCAAGTCCGCTCTTGCTCCGAAAAAATTCGGAAAGTCGCGGTTCAAAACAATACCTGTGAAGCCGTTTTTTTCAATTTCAGTTAAGAACGCTTGGCAATTTCCGTTTTCGCGAAACGACACTATAGTACTGTCAACATCGAAGTCGGGCGGACACTGATTGCGGACGATGTCGAGGATAACACGTTCCGGTCCTCCGAAAAACGGCGATGCAGTTAAATGAAGTATATTCATGGCGAGAGAAATTATAACAAAATTTACGCTCCCGGCAATAATTCTCGGCAGTTGCGATGCCATTGGGCAGGGTGAAAGATTGGCGGCTGACATCTATCTGCTCTTGACATGAATCGGCGTTTTTCTGATAATCCGCCGTGTTTTCTTTCCGTTTGCTCTTAATATTCGTATCCGTCACCATTGTGTTTTTCTGCGGCTGCAATGCACTGTTGCCGTTAAAAAAAGACACCGCTGGCACTTCGCCCATTCAATCCGCGCCGCTGATGCAAAATATGGAGGTCAATGGCACTGTCAACGTCGAGGTATTTTACATCCGCATCACACCACAGCAGCACGAAACCCTACAGAAACTCTGGCAGGAAACAGACGAAATGATACTCAACGCCGCTTTCCGCCATAAACTTCGTAACGAAGGACTGCGGTTCGGAGTTCACGGCAACGTTCTCTCCGCTCCGCTTGCCAAACTAATTAACGTCACCGGCACACAGCAGAACACCTTGAACGGATACATTCCCGAAATGGCGATAAATCCCGAAGCAATGGACAACAACGTGGTTAGACACAGCCGCAACTTGTATCCGGGTATGTCCGCCTCACTGCCGCCGTTTGACAGCACCGTTGACGAAATGACCCGATTCTGGAAGGAAAACAGGAAAATTTGCGGCAAGACATATAAAGACGCAAGAGGAATGCTTCGCATCTCGGCGCAAGTTCAGAGCAGCGAAAAAGTCAAATTTCAAATCACACCGGAATTAGAATACGGACAAGTCGAAACGAAAATCAAATCGCATGCCCACATACTTTCGATGGAGAACAGCAAGCCGCGGCATGTCTTTGAGGAGTTGACTATTAAGGTTGATTTATTGCCGGGGCAGTGGTTCATTATTGGACCGTCAGCCGTAAATTGTATCGGCATCGGCAGGGACTTTTTCGTGCGGGAAGACGAACGGAACGAGTTCAAAATCATTGCAGTCCGGCTGGTCAGAGTGAAAAACGATTCGCAAGGGAAAAAACCGGAACTGCCGCCGGTCAAAACGGCAGCCGTTGAAAGAACAGAACGGTTTTAACGCCGGTGAATTTAACACGGCGAATCAACCGCAAGGATCCAATTGCCGGCGTTGACACACCGTTTCCGCAATGCCGGCTGACTTTTTCACGTTGTCTCGTTCTATTTCGTCTATTTTGTCGAGGCGCGCCTGATGTCTTCCGCCGGAAAATTCTGTTGAAAACCATTTGTCGAGAATAGCAGCACAAGTGCTTTCTCCCAGCATGTCGCCGGCTAAACACAAGACGTTAGCGTCATTGTGTTTGCGGCTTAATTCGGTATCGAATTCATTATGGCAAATAGCGGCGCGCACACCCGGAAACTTGTTTGAGACGATGCACATTCCGATGCCGGTAGCCCCGACCATAATTCCAAATCGAACTTTGCCGGTGCAAACTGCCTCCGAAATAGTTGCGGCAATGAACAAGTAATCCGCTTGCTCTGCTCCGCAATTTTCTATTAAAACAATTTCATAACGGCTGTCGTTCTGTAATAGTTGAACGACAAAGTTAAACAATTTACATCCTCGGTGGTCGCTTCCGAGCATAATTCTAACTGGGATGCCATCCATCAAAGTACTCCGGTTTCACAATATGTTTTCAAAAACCATGACTGTGTGCAACAGTTTATCATATTTTCGGAATTCTGTCAAGAGGGGAAGTGAGCGGCGAGTTGCGAGTAATGCGTCTCCCCTAACCGCTGCTTACTACTCTTTCCCGCTCTTTTATGTAAAATGCCGCAATATCAAAATCAACTGTAATATCGAACAAAGTTAGGGAACATACCTGATGAAAAATTGTTTTTTGATTTGCGCAGCCGCATGTATGATGACCGTTTGCGGCGTGAGCCATGCATTAACAGTCAATGTAGTCACATTGGTCAAAGACGGTAAGGCAAACTGCGCCATCGTTCTTCCCAATAAGTTGACGGGATATGAAAAAGTTGCGGCAAACGACCTTAAATACTACATCGGCAAGATGTCCGGCGCAGATGTCAAAGTCGTTTCAGAAAAATCGTTTTCCGGTGACCTGATTCCGATTTACGTCGGCATCTGCGAGGCAACAAAACAAGCCGGAATCAATGTCGACGCACTTCAACCGGAAGAATACCTCATCAAAGCAACCTACGAGGCGGTTTTTCTCGCTTGCAATGACATCGGTAATCCCAGGACCATTCAGTACGCTGTGAGCGATTTTCTTCAGAAAGAACTTTGGGTTCGTTTCTTGGGCGGCGGAGACCTTTGGACACACATTCCGGAACGGAAGACGATTTTCATTGACCCGTTTGAACGCAAGTATCAGCCGCCTTTCACTGTTCGCGGTATCCGCAATGATGTTCGCCGCCTTTACTCAATTGACGGTGCGAAACTTATGAACATCGACTTCGAATCATGGAAAGAAAGTCATCCCATCGACAGCGACTGGTATGTCCGTATGGGCTGCGGCTCACGTATCGTTCAAGCATTCGGTCACTCGTTCAGCGGTTGGTGGGAAAAATACGGTGCGGCAAATCCCGAATTCTTCGCCTTGCAGCCCAATGGAACCCGTACTCAATCCAATGAACGGGAACGTCTCTGCGTCAGTAATCCTGCCCTTTGGGATAAAGTTGCGGAAGTCCGCCTAGCCGAACTCAAAGGAAAGCCCGAAGGAAGCATGGTTTCCATTTGCCCGAATGACGGCGGCTACAATCACTTCTGTTTCTGTCCCGAATGTCAGAAACTCGACCCGCCGGAAGGCAGAAAAATATACAATGTTCGTTTCATCGACCCGAAAACGGGAAAACCTTTTCCGTCCTATCCTTCGCTGACCGACAGATACCTGCGGTTCTACAACGAGGTTGCAAAGCGTATCGCCAAAGAACGACCGGATGCCAAGGTTGGGGCATACGCCTATTCGGCATACTTGGACCCGCCTGTCAGAATCAAGCAGGTTGAACCGAATCTGATGCTCGGCATTGTCACCATGAAACGCGATGTGATTGAAGGATGGGGAAAACTGGGAGTTCCAATGCGGCACCGCCCCAATTTTATGGGCATCCAAAATGATGCCGGTTTGCCGCGCAATAGTGCCAGATATCTGGCGGATTTCACACGATTTTGTTTTTCACAGGGAGTGTACGGTTTCGACCATGACAGCAGCAGTAATATGTTCGATTCGCAGGGCTTGGAATACTACATCCTCTGCCGCATGATGTACGACCCTAAAATTGATGTCGATAAAGAGATTAAGGATTACATCGAAAGAGGATTCGGCAGGGGTAAAGGCGCGGCGGCAATGGAAAGATACTTCGATAAACTCGAAGATATTTGGAATCGGGTTCGTACCGAGCGTAAATACACCGGCAACCGCAAAGAGAATCCCGAAGAATTGCTGATGTACTTCAACGAAGAAACCATTGCTTCGTTGAAAAAAGAACTGAATACCGCCAAAGAAGCGATAGCGGATAAGACCTCGAAAGAATATCGGCGGGTCGTTCTGATTGAAAACACTGTTCGGTATGCCGAGACGCTCAGAAACGCATACGAACTGATGAAAAGCGCGGGAGGGACACCGGACTCGTTAACCAAAGCGAGTGAAATGGTGTACGAGTTTTGCCGTGAACACGCCTCTGATGAGAGTGCCGATTATTTGTTGCGTGCTTATCTTGCAAGGGGATTTTTGTACTATTCGCGGCGAAATATCATTACACCTTTTGTGCCGGTCGACATTGGCGTTCGTGATGACGAATAACGATTTGCCGTTCAGCGGCGGTTCTGCGAACCGTCCAGCGGGAGTATGACAAGCGGGTCTTCCGTATTTTTTCTGTCCAGACGGATAGCCGTTTTTCCATAGAGCAGGTCTCTAAGTTGGTTTGCGAAAAGTTCCGCCCGCCAGCCGGATTGGAAACGAGGTATAATACCTTCTGGGAGTGTTCCTAATTCGCCGGCAAGCCATTCACGGATGTCATTGGGCGAACCTATCAACTGCATCGAAATGCCGCTGTTTCTGCAAATAGATCCCGCAATAGAAAAAAGCAAATGCGTCAAATTGTGATATTGAGGATAGGACTTCGTCTTGTTGAGCGGCGGCAGTTCGGAGTCCTGCAAGTCCAGTCCCCGTTTTATCGCTTCGGCAATATCCTTGACAGTTTGAGCGGAATCGTTTCGGGGAAGACCGCGAACTGCGGAAATCCGCTGCGGGTCACAGGTCTTTCTATGGGCAAGTTCGATAATTAAATCATCGCGGAGAACCCGATTCAGCGGAAGATTATACTTCTCCGCTGCTGTATTGCGCCAAAACCACAATTCTCTGGCGATTGCTAATTCCCGCTGGTTCAACTGACCGCTCTTCGGAAGACCCCTCCACTGCGGCGTTTCAAGATATTCCTTGAGACGTTTGTTTCTTTCCTCGACTTCTTCGTAATACCAGTTAAGCCGTCCGGTTTCCGTCAAGGTTTTTTTCAAGACGGCGGCGCATTGTTCGAGGTACAGCACATCGTCAAAAGCGTAATCGATTTGCCGCTGTGTCAGGGGACGTTTGTTCCAAACCGTCCGCGATTCCGCTTTGGGAATGTCAATATGCAAATAGTGTTTGATAATACTTGCAAGGTTGGTCGGATAATCAAGACCGGCGAAACCGGCAGCTAACTGTATGTCGAAAAATACCGGCGGAAATGTACCGGTGTCGCGGAGACAGAATTCCATTTCACATCGGCAGGCATGAACGACAACTTCGTGTTTTCCGCTGCAAACTAATTCCCAGAATGGTTTCAAGGACAGCGCAAGCGGGTCAACGAGTGCCCTTGTCTTTCCGGCAGCAATTTGAAGAAGACAAAGCAGCGGACGAAAACGCCCTTCGGAAATAAATTCGGTGTCGAAACAAATTACGGACTGCTTCTCCAGTTGCCGAAGCAGTTTGTTGAATTCGGCTTGACTGGTGATGAGCGTTTGAGGCATCGTAAAATTATTATGCGTTGTCCGCTGATATTCTGATGGTTGATTATTTATTAAATGAAAATCGTTTGCGAGCGGTCGGGACCGACGGAAACAATTTTAACCGGCTTGCCGAGAAGTTCGGAAATCCGCCCGATGAAATACTTCGCATTTGCCGGCAGGTCGTCAAATTTCCTAACGCCGGAAATATCTTCTTTCCATCCCGGTGAGGTTTCATAGATTGGTTCAGCGATGCGGATATTTTCCAGTGAGCCGGGGAAATTCACGGATTTTCTTCCGTAAACATTGTAAGCGGTACAAATGTTAAGAACGTCAAAACCGCTCAATACATCAAGCAGCGTTAAGGCGATGGCATCAACCCCCGCTAAACGGATAGAATAACGGACGGCAACGGCATCAAACCAGCCGCAGCGGCGCGGTCTTTTCGTAACTGTTCCGTATTCGTTTCCTCTGTCGCGGATTCGCTGTCCGATTTCGTTGTCTTGCTCTGTCGGGAAGGGACCGCCGCCAACTCTTGTTGAATATGCCTTGCAAATGCCGTAGATGTTTTTGAGGAACTTCGGGGGAACACCGGCGGCACTGCATACACCCGTACCGCTGCTGTTGCTGCTAGTGACGTATGGGAAAGTGCCGTGGTCAACGTCCAGCAGAGAACCTTGCGCACCTTCAAAGAGAATTTTGGCATCTTTATCGACGGCATCTAGCAGATAATTTGTCGTATCAGCAACGTATGGACGAAGAATATCGGCATACTTGGTGTATGATTCAACGATTGATTCCGCACTTGTTTCCCCTTGCATTTCATTAAATTCTTTTTTCTGCTGCAAAGCAGCGGCAAGCCCCTGAAGCATTTCATGCTTGATGTGAAAGATTTGCTGAATCCGCGCCGGAAAACGGTCAGAATAGAGGTCGGAAACCCGCATCGCAAGTGAACGTCCCATTTTATCCCGATAACAGGGACCGATGCCGCGCCGGGTTGTACCAATTGATTCACCGGTGGTAGTATTATCCATTAAGGCATCTTCCCATTCGTGCCAAGGGAAAATGACGTGTGCTTTTCCGCTTATCATCAAATTCTTTTTGATTTCGATGCCGTCAGCGGTAAGCCGTGTTATCTCATCGATGATAGAAGCAGGATTTATAACAACACCGCCGGTTAGGATACACTGAACGTTTTTGTAAAAGATACCGCTTGGAATCAGGGACAATTTGTACGTCTTTCCGCCGGTAACGACGGTATGACCGGCATTGGCACCGCCTTGATAGCGGACGACAATATCGTTCTGCTCCGTGAGCAGGTCGACAATTTTTCCTTTTGCTTCATCGCCCCATTGAAGCCCGATAACGGCTGTCCCAGACATGAAAACCTCTTGTATAGTATTACGCTTTAGTATTGTAAAAGTGTTATGCAAACAAAACCCGATTCATTTTAACATAGTAATACCGATTTGACAAGAGCGAGTAAAAAAATGCCGAAAAATATAAAACTGGAGCGCAACGAAACGGAACAGTCGGATATTTAGCCGGTACTCCGGCGAGGACTAGAAGAGTCCTTCCCCCAATTTTTACACACCCCATACCGATACCGTTCTTGTTTTTTCCCGCCGTTTTGTTTTAATACTTGAATAGATTTTTCCGTTCAACTTATTCGAGGGTGTCACAATGAAAAAACATATTTCTTTAGTTTCCGTCCTGTTTGTGCTGTTCGTCTTTGCTGCCGCTTATGCATCGGCGCAGGAATTGAGTTCCGCATTGAAACCGGTGTCGCGTCCCAATCTTGAATGGTGGATGCCGCGGCATGAAAAAAATGTCGAGGAATTCAACAAAGGCGGTATCAACCTGCTGATGATTGGCGATTCCATTACGCACGGCTGGGAAAGAGCCGGAAAAGATGTCTGGACAAAGTATTACGAACCGCGCAAAGCCGTTAATCTGGGATTCGGCGGAGACCGCACTGAACACGTTCTTTGGCGGCTGGACAATCTTCCGATTAGCAAAATCAATCCGAAGGCAGCAGTGTTGATGATTGGCACTAACAACAGCAATACAGCGAAAGAGACGGCAGACGGCATCAAGGCAGTCGTTCAGAAACTTGAAAAAGCGTATCCGAACATGAAGATTTTGGTACTCTATATTTTCCCGCGGGACAATCAGCCCGACGGCGAAAAGAGGAAAAAAGTGAACGAAATCAATTCGTATCTGCCGGAATTTCTGAAAGACGAAAAAAATGTGACGCTTCTCGACATCGGCAAGGTTTTTCTTGACGAAAACGGTGTTTTGCAACCGGAAGTGATGAAGGACTTCGTGCATCCCGGTGCGGACGGCTATAAACTTTGGGCAGAAGCGATGGAACCAACATTGGCGAAACTGCTCGGCGACGAAGAAGTAAAAAAGTAGTGAATAGTTATTAGTGAATAGTGAATAGTGTGGGGGACGCAAGCGGACACAGGGGAAGTGAATAACGAATAGTGAGGAGTGAATAGTTAGGGTGGTGATGCAAGTATAAAACTTCCGCTACCCACTCATCACTATCCGCCATTCATTTCCCTAACAGTTCCTGAACGTCCCTTTGAATTTCTTCCGGCAATTCTTCAAACGAAGATGCTTCCCATGTCTTTTCATCAACACCGGTGCTGCTTCTGATAATCTGCCGCACGGTAATTTTCGTCTTGCCGTCTTTGTCGGTTTTTGTCGTTACCATTAACTGTTTTCCTGTACCTTCCGGTGCTTTCATTGCTGCACCGCCGTCTTCGTCAGGCATCAGCATAAATTGGTCGGCATCATTTCCGCCCTGCATTTGCCGAAAATATTCTTCCATTTGCTTCATCATTTCCCGCGGGTCTTTCTGTCCGAGCCACACTTTGGGACCTAGCCGCATGCCCGGTATCTTTTCGATGTTCGGCTGCGGCATTCTTTGCATACCGCCTTTGAAACCCCGCATCATCGGCGGAACGCCTCCTCCGAATTGTCCCGCCATCGCTTCCGCTGGCCGCTCTTCCGGTGTAACCTTCAACTCGGTCTTTTTGCCTTCACGATACACAAGCAATTTCTGTTCGGCGTTCTTAACTTTCGAAACCTGTTCGACCAGTTCTTCAAGCGAACCGATGTTTTTGTCACCGAACTTGATAACCACATCGCCGCGTTTGACTCCCGCTTTGTCAGCAGGACTTTTCGGTACAACACTTTCGACAACCGCTAGCGAGGAATTTTCGTCCTTCACTCCGAATTGCGGCAGCAGAATCTCCGGCACCGGAACTACCCGCACACCAATCCAATAAGTACTCGGAGCATAGACCGGCAGCGATATATCTTTATCTTTCCCGTCCTCTTTACTGTCTTCTTTTTTAACTGCGGCTGCCGGTTCTTCCGCTTTTTTCTCTTCGTCAGCGGCGACGAATGATTGATTTACAACGACGGCTAGTGCTGCCGTCAACACAACTCCTGCGAGCAAAACACCGAAATGCTTCTTTGACATTGTCTCTCCTTTTGGTAGAATGAACTAACGAAAATTATCAGTAGGATACTTTTGTATCCCGCTTGTTCGTCATTACGAAGCAAAAATCGTTTTGTTATGAAAAAAATACAAAAAATTTGAAAAATTTTCAAAATCGTATGAAAAACAACATTATCCGGCAACTTCCCGTCAGCATGGTCAACAAGATTGCGGCGGGCGAAGTTATTGAACGTCCCGCAAGCGTTGTCAAAGAACTCGTGGAGAACTCTCTCGATGCCGCTGCGGACTGGATTGACATCTCGATTGAGAACGGCGGCGCGTCACTAATCCGCATTGCCGACAACGGAAGCGGTATCGTTGCCGACCAGTTGGAACTCGCACTTTCGCCGCATGCCACCAGTAAGATTGCTGATACGGATGACTTATTTCGCATTTCGTCTTTCGGGTTTCGCGGCGAAGCACTTGCGTCTATTGCCGAAATCAGTCAACTGACCTTGAAGAGCAAAGCCGCTGACTGCACCGAAGGCGCAAGCATCACAAGCAGCGGCGGTGAGCGCAGCGAAGTCAAACCGCTCGGCATTCCGCAGGGAACGCAAATCGAAGTTCGCAATCTGTTTTTCAACACGCCGGTCAGAAGAAAATACATGAAGGCGGCAGCAACTGAATTCGGACACATCAGCGAAACCTTCGTCCGCTTATCATTGCCGCACCCGCAGATTCGATTCACGCTGAAACACAACGGCAAGATGATTTACGACTTGCCTGCTAACAGCGATGACAAGAACGGACTGCACACGCGGATAGCACAATTATTCGGCAATGAAGTTGCGGAACATCTGATTTACGTCGAAAGCCGCGCCGGAAGTCCGGTAATGGTAAAGGGTTATGTTTCTCATCCTAACATCAGCCGAAACAATAACCGCTTGCAGTACTTTTTTCTTAATCGCCGGTTTATCCGCGATAAGGCGTTGCAGCATGCTTTGATGGAAGCATATCGCGGTCTCTTGACAGTCGGAAGATTTCCGCTTGCGTTTCTCACAATCGAGTTGAAGCCGGATATGTTTGACGTGAACGTTCATCCGACGAAGATGGAAGTCCGTTTCCTCGACCAGAATCGGGTCTATTCCGGCTTCCTCGGAACAATACGTGAAAAGTTCCTGACCTTGAATATCAATTATGAACCGAATTCTTACGAGCCAACTTCTTACGAGCCAACTTCTTACGAGCCAACTTCTTACGAGCCGGAAGTGATAACTTCCGAAGGCGAACCAGCGGGTTATAACCCGCTGCTCGTATCCGAAAACAAGAAGCCGAACGACCCTAACTCTGCTCTTGACAAAACGACAGCGCAGGATGCCCGCCGCGCAGTTATGGATTGGGTACAAAACATAGCGCAAAGTAAAAACAATGAGCAAAGCAGCGGGGAGAATCGCCGGTCACAGAAGTCATCGTTGTCCCGTGCAGATGAATCGCTGGGAATTCATTCTCTGCCGGAAAGAACGGCAAGTAAAGAAACGGTGAACACTGAAGTAGTTCCAAAACAGCGATACGGCGGTACGCAAAATTATTCTGCTTCCGAAACGGAATACAAAGTTATGCAGATGCACAACAGTTATCTGGTAATGGAAATTGAAAGCGGCATTGCAATTATTGACCAGCATGCTTTGCATGAAAGAATCATTTACGAGAAACTGAAGAGCGGTTATGAAAACAAGCAGTTGGAATCACAGCGGCTTCTCGTTCCAATTCCTGCGGACTTATCGCCGAATGAGTACTCCGTTGTGCTTGAAAACAAGGAGCGTTTCAAAGAACTGGGGTTGCTTGCTGAACCCTTCGGCGGCAATACGGTTTTGATTTCTGCTGTACCGGTGCTGCTGCATAAGATTGCGCCGCAGGAAGTTTTGATGTCGATGCTTGAACCGCTTCTCAAGAGCGGCGGATGTAAGCCCGCCGATTTATTGGAAGAGATGCTTCACAGTGCTGCCTGTAAAGCGGCGGTGAAAGCAGGCGACAGATTGAGTGCCGACTCAATGACGGAATTGCTTGCGCTTGCGAAGAAGGAAGCGAATGCACATCACTGTCCGCACGGCAGACCGTCTATGCTGGTTTTCACGAAAGAAGAATTGGATAAAAAACTGAAGAGGACGTAGTTTAGCGGGCGGTTCCTAGAACCGCCGCTAAACGTTACTTATACATCTTCTTAATCCGCTCTAGAATGCCGGTGTGCATTTGACTGACGCGGCTCTCCGATAAGCCCAACGCCAAGCCGATTTCACGCATCGTCATCTCTTCGTAATAATACAGAATAACAACCATGCGCTCCGTCTTTGTCAATCCTTTCGTGAAAGAACGAATCAAATCAATCTTTGCCATTCTCTCCGTCGGGTCTTCGCTTCTCTTGTCAGCGATGACATCCATCTCGCGGATGTCTTTTGAATCGCCGCTGCCAAAGTCGCTCCGTACTTTGTCCAAACTCGTGATGCTGGCACTGCGTGTCTCTGCAAAAAACTGATGCAACTCCTCAACCGTTATCTGAAGATAATCCGCTACTTCTTCATCAGACGGCTTGCGCCCGCTTGCCAATTCGAGTGCCTTGTACGCTTCATTGAGTTTTGTTGCTTTACTGCGAATCATTCGGGGAACGCAATCCATTTTCCGAAGTTCGTCAAGCATAGCACCCTGTATCCGTGTAACACAGAACGCCTCAAACTTGATGCCGCGGGTCAAATCGAAAGCAGCGATGGCATCCATCAAACCGAGATGTCCAGCCGACATAAGGTCGTCCAACTCAACGCCGTCCGGCAATCGGTCCCAAAGCCGCGCCGCCTTGGAACGGACTATCGGCATATACCGCTCTGTCAGCCGGTTGCGCAGTTGGTCAGTCGGGTTCTTCTTGTATAGAATCCAGAGTTGGTCTATATCATCTTCCTCTGCCGCTGCCGGTACATTGACACCGTCTTCCAGCGATGCTGCCGAAACGTTGAAATGAGGCGTTCCCGCACCGGATAAATGCTGCGAAATTTTCTTTGTCTGGATTCGTGACATTATCCCAATCCTTCGATATAATGTATCTTTCGACTGTGTTTATCAATAATCAATTCGGATAATAACAATTTTTCCGATTTAAGAAAAGAACAGTTTTTCACAATAATTAACTTCATCCAATGCCGCTAGTTTGCCGCCGCTGCCCAAATTATTGCTCCATTGCCGAAAATGAGACCGGAAATACCGGAATCTGCCGTTTCCGAACAGTCCGCAGCGGGAAAGTTGTTCCCGCAAGAAGCAACTGCTGCACCGGTCTTGCCGTTGACCCTATCGAAAAGAAACCGCTCAATCATTTTTTTCCCGCTTCGAAAGTTCTTTCGTTTGGTCTTATCGGCTGCAATTTCTTCTGCAAGTTTTGTCAGAATTGGTCGACCGCTCAATCGGGCGATTTGCGGCTGCTTTCCTGTGAAGTATCGCCGGAGTTCATCGTTCAAAAAGCAAAAGAATTAAACTGCAAGAGCATCGCTTTCACTTACAACGAACCTATCATCTGGGCGGAATACGCTGTTGAAACCGCTAAAATTGCGCAGCAGGCAGGCGTGAAATCTGTTGCGGTATCAAACGGATATATTTCGGACGAAGACCGCAGTTGGTTCTTCGGCGCAATGGATGCCGCTAACATAGACATCAAATCCTTCTCTAACGATTTTTATAAAACATACTGCGGCGGAAAATTGCAGCCGGTTTTGGATACCGTGAAGTATCTGGCGGACAATCCGAAAGTGCATCTCGAAATCACAACGCTGCTGATACCCGCACTCAATGATTCGGATGCGGAAATCGATGCGCTGTCGAAATGGCTGGTGCGCAATACGGGTTATGAAACGCCGCTGCATTTTTCGGCATTTTATCCGGCGAACCGGTTGAAAGATGTGCCGCCGACACCGCCGTCAACGCTGTTTCGGGCAAGAGAGATAGCCCGAAATAACGGCTTGAAATATGTCTACACCGGCAACATTGATGATGCGGCAGGACAGACGACATATTGTCCGCAATGCAATCAAGCGGTTGTAGTCCGCTGCCGATATAGAATTGACGAATATCACATTGACGAGGAATCCTGCTGTAAATTTTGCGGACAAAGCATTAGCGGCGCAGGATTACTGTATTTTTGAAATACGCCTACGTTAATCGATTTTGTTCTTGACTTTTTCTGTTTTTTGGTGTACCATGGCAACGTTGTTTGTGTCAAATTTTTAACTAGGAGCAATATAATGAAAAAACAGGTTTTCAAATTAGACAATTTGAGGGGGGGAGACGAAGTAAGAGCGGCGGGTGATAACCCGCCGTCCGTGAGTTATCACTCACGGCTCGTATTAGCATTTACCCTCGTCGAACTACTCGTAGTCATCGCCATCATCGGTGTTTTGATTGCGCTTCTTTTGCCCGCCGTTCAAGCCGCTCGTGAAGCAGCAAGAAGGATGCAGTGTTCGAACCATTTCAAGCAAATCGGTATCGCTTTGCATAACTATCACGATACTAATCAATCGTTTCCTGCCGCTCGCACAAGCCACATGGACGCAAACGGTAATCAGGTGGCAAGTAATTGGGGCGAACAACAAGCCATGTTGCCCTTTTTTGAATACGATGCTGTCTACAGTGCTATTGAGGCAGTCCGAAAAGTAACTCCTAATCCTTGGATAACCGGCGTTCCGTCTATGAACGGCACCAGAATTCCCACGCTGTGCTGTCCTTCAGACTCGCTGTCCAATACAATGTACAGCAATGCTACGTTCAGATTCGGCTTTTCCAACATACATAATTGCCGCGGCGATGTCGTGTTGCGCCAAGAATGGCTTGCCAACACCACCTATACGAACAATGATGATTATAGAAACGGTGTTAAACGCGGTGTTTTCGGTCCCCTTGTCTGGAAGGATTTTTCTTCGATTGTTGATGGTACTTCCAACACAATAGCGTTCAGCGAAGCGGCTATTTCCGCGACTGAGGTTGCCGACCCCGACCCGCGTGTCCGCGGAGGATTCGCCAGGGGAGGAATCAGTTCCACCGACCCATCAACCTGTCTTGCAAAACGCGATACCTCCGACCCTAATTCATTGATTGGTACCACCGGCGGCGGACGAAATCGAATGCTGTACGGTATTTATTACAACAACGGATTTGTTACTGTTCTTCCGCCCAACTCTCCCAGTTGTGCGGCAAACGCAATAAACGGTGACGGCTGGAGTATTTTCGCAGCGAACAGTTATCACTCTGGCGGTGTCAATGTCGTCCTTGTCGATGGTTCATGCCGTTTCGTTTCGGATACAGTCGATGCCGGAAGGTCCACTTCGCCGCAAGACCTTTTGGGAGAAAGTCCTTACGGCGTTTGGGGTGCATACGGCTCTATCGCCGGCGGAGAATCGAAATCACTGTAAAAAAAAACACTATGAACAAAAAAACACAGTAAATACGAGCCGCCGGTGATAACCGGCGGTCTTTTACACAATTCATATAATATGACCACAACGAAAAAATACATCGTCCTCTTACTCGTTTCATTTCTTATCATTTCCGGCTGCGGCGGACCGGATCGTCCGTCTGACTTGCCGAAACTGTATCCGTGTACCATTTCGGTGACGCAAGATGGCAAGCCGCTGGGCGATGCTCTCGTTAAACTGGTTTCCACCGAACCGAATTTCAAATGGGCGGTCTTTGCTCAAATTGGCACTTCGGGAACCGGAAAGGTGTTCACTCAGGGACTATATCCCGGTGCGCCGGAAGGAGAATATAAGGTCGTTGTTTCAAAAGAGGAAGAAACTTCGGAAAAGATTGGTTCGGCGGCTCCCCAAGTTGGCGAATTCGGCGAAATAATTGCCGCACCGACTATACTAACAGTACACACGCTGGTCGAAAAGCAGTATGCCGATGCGGAAACGACACCGTTGAGCATTACAATTTCCAGTAAAGGCAACGATAAAAAGTTCGATTGCGGTAAACCGGTGAAGGAATTTCTGCGTAAAGTTACGCCGTGAGGGTTGTCAAAGTAGCGGGAAACTGTGTTTCCCGCTTTCAAGAAAAACGTTATCTTGTTATAGCGGGAATCGCAGATTCCCGCTCGTGAAGCCGCAACACTTCGCAAATCGTTGTGAATTGAAAATCATTGATGAGACGTTCCAGCCGCTTCAGCGTTTTACTCAAGTTGAGATAATGCCGGAACCGACTCTTAAAAGAAGCACCGGAAATGCGCGGCTGGTCAGGGTCTATCTCCCACGGATGCATATAAAACACAAACGGATTGCCCGTCTTGTTGATGCTGCGCAGCCAATGTGCCGTTAAACAATACGGAAAAAACCGGAAATATCCGCCGCCGCTCACCGGTATATTCTGTCCGAACCGCCGCACAACCGCTGGCGGAAATTCCTGAATCTGTCCCGCTTCCGTTTCAATCCAATGTATTTCACGAGGCGCGTCCGCATTGCCGTGCAAATCGTGATGTATCGGAAACACACTGCTGTCGTAGCGGTATCCTTCTTCGGCTAAAATCCGATGCGCCCATGGAGTCCGCTTCACTATCGAAAAACTCGGTGCACGATAACCGATAATTTCCTGCCCCGATTGCGCCCGAAGCAGCGTCCGTGT
>Ga0123353_10004341_pt1 | contig 18237 bp, 18 predicted proteins | sample TergutLab28metaG_3_FD_92763 | JGI IMG/M metagenome (GOLD analysis project Ga0123353, IMG submission 92763) | Labiotermes labralis P3 segment gut microbial communities from Petit-Saut dam, French Guiana - Lab288 P3 | ecosystem: Host-associated > Arthropoda: Insects > Digestive system > Gut ... | reverse complement strand
GCCTGACGGGCCCGGGGCCCGGCGCCCGTCAGCCCAGTACCCGTCAGCCCAGTACCTGTCAGCCCGGCGCGTGCGGTCAGGCGTGTGCGCCGCGGCGCGTACGGCCCGGCGCGTGCGGCCCGGCGCCGTGCGGTCAGGGGGCGTCGGCCGGCGGCGGGGCGAAGGAGGCGGGGGCGGCGAAGGCGGCGCGGCGGGTGGCCCGGCGCAGGGCACGCAGGATCGGCGGGCCGAGGGTGAAGGAGAGCACGGCGGTCAGGGCGGCCCGCGGCAGGTCCCAGCCCATCGACGTGGTCAGGCAGTAGGTGGTGAAGCGGGCCAGGTTGGTGGCGAGCGCGGCGTGCGGGTCGTAGGCGATGCCCGAGGCGAGGCCGCCGATGTAGGGCCAGCCCTGGAGGTTCATCACCGTGCCGTAGGCCACCGCGGAGAGCGCGCCGTAGCCGGCGAGCAGGGCGAGTTCGGCCCGGCCGCGCAGGGTGTGCGGGCCGGGCAGCAGGCCCGCGCCCATCGTCACCCAGCCCATCGCGAGCATCTGGAACGGCATCCACGGCCCGACGCCGCCGGTCAGCAGCGCGGACGCGAACATCGTCAGGGAGCCGAGGGCGAAGCCGAAGCCGGGGCCGAGGACCCGGCCGGACAGCACCATGAGGAAGAACATCGGCTCGATGCCGGCCGTGCCCGCGCCGAGCGGGCGCAGCGCCGCGCCGGCTGCGGCGAGCATGCCGAGCATCGCGACGGCCTTGGCGTCCATTCCGGTGTCGGCGACGGTCGCGATCACGACCGCGACGAGCAGCGGCAGCAGCGCCGCGAACAGCCAGGGCGCGTCGGTGCTGTGCGCTGCCACGGCTGAGCCGTGGGCGGCGAGCAGCGGCCAGCAGAACGCGGCCGCGCCGATCAGCGAGACGAGGGCCAGGGCGGCGGTGGACCGTGCTCCCAGTCGCACCGGGCGCGCCTGTCGTGCCTGCTCGCCCGGACCGCGCTTGTCGGTGGTGCCGGTCGTGCCGGTTCCTGCCGGGCCCCTCACGAGACGGCCTCCAGGGCCCGGGCCACCTGGCCCACGGTCAGCCAGGGTGCCGGCGCGAGGATCTTGGCGACCTGCGGGGCGAACGCGGGGGAGGAGAGCACCACTTCGGCCGCCGGCCCGTCGGCCACCACCTCGCCGTCGGCGAGGATGACGACCCGGTCCGCCAGGTCGGCGGCGAGTTCGACGTCGTGGGTGGCCAGGACGATGGCGTGCCCGGCCGCGGCCAGCCCGCGCAGGTGCGCCACCAGGCGGGACTTGGCGGCATAGTCCAGGCCGCGGGTCGGCTCGTCGAGCAGCAGCACGGGCGGCCGGGCGGTGAGCACGACGGCCAGCGCCAGGGCGAGGCGCTGGCCCTCGGACAGGTCGCGCGGGTGCGCGTCGTCCGGCACGCCCGGCAGCAGCCCGGCGACCAGCGCCCGGCAACTGCCCGGCGCCGCGCCCGCGTCGCGGTCCGCGGCCGTGCACTCGGCGGCGACGGTGTCGGCGTACAGCAGGTCCCGCGGCTCCTGCGGGACGAGGCCGACCCGGCGCACCAGTGCGGCCGGCCGGGTGCGGTGCGGCACCGCGCCGCCCACCTCGACCGTGCCGGCGGCCGGCGCGTGCAGGCCCACCAGCGTGGACAGCAGCGTCGACTTGCCGGCGCCGTTGCGTCCCATCAGCGCGACGGTCTCGCCGGCCCGCACGGTCAGGTCCACCCCGCGCAGCACCTCGGCGCGGCCCCTGCGCACCGCCAACCGCTCGGCGCGGACGAGGGGTTCGGGGCCGTTGCCCGAACCGGCGGAGCTCGGATCGGTCGCGTCGACGGCCGCGGCCGCCGGCGGGGTGCAGGCCGCCAGGCGCTCGCGCAGCGCGCCCGCGCGGCGCCGCGCGTCGCGCACCGACAGCGGCAGCGGCGACCAGCCGGCGAGCCGCCCGAGGCCGACGACCGGCGGGTGGACCGGCGAGACCGCCATCATCTCGGCGGGCGTGCCGACGACCGGCGGCTCGCCCGGCGCGGACAGCAGCACGACCTGGTCGGCGTACTGCACCACCCGCTCCAGCCGGTGCTCGGCCATCAGCACGGTGGTGCCGAGGTCGTGCACGAGCCGCTGGAGCACGGCCAGCACCTCCTCGGCGGCGCCGGGGTCCAGCGCCGACGTCGGCTCGTCCAGCACCAGCACCTTCGGGTGGACGGTCAGCACGGAGCCGATCGCCACGCGCTGCTGCTGGCCGCCCGAGAGCGACGCGATCGGCCGGTCGCGCAGTTCGGCCAGTCCCAGCAGGTCCAGGGTCTCCTCGACCCGCCGCCGCATCGTGTCCGGCGCGACGCCCAACGACTCCATGCCGTAGGCGAGTTCGTCCTCCACCGTGTCAGTGACGAAGTGCGACAGCGGATCCTGCCCCACCGTGCCGACCACGTCGGCGAGTTCGCGCGGGCGGTGGGTGCGGGTGTCGCGTCCTGCGACGGTCACGCGGCCGCGCAGCAGTCCGCCGGTGAAGTGCGGTACCAGGCCGCTCACTGCTCCCAGCAGTGTTGACTTGCCGACTCCGGAGGGTCCGACCACGAGGCACAACTCGCCTTCGGGGATGTCGAGTCCGACGCCGCGGACGGCCGGCTCCGTGGCGCCTTCGTAGGTCACGGTCACGTCCTCGAAGCGGATCACCGCACGGCCTCCTTCGCGGGCGCGGACGACGCGGGCCCGGACGCGGGGCCGGGCTGCCCGGGCCCGGACGACGTCCGCGCGGAGGACGCCGGTGCCGGCGCGGGCGCGACGAACGCCGGGAGCAGGCCGAGCAGCAGTCCGGCCGCCGGCCACAGCGGAAGGGTGGGCGCGGTCAGCGGGAACGCGGGTGGGTCGAGCGCGGCCGGATCGTAGCCGGTGGCGGCGATCATCAGGCCCGCGACGGCCGCGCCCGACCCGGCGACCAGCCAGGCGCGGGCGCCCCACCGGTCCGGGCGGTAGCGGGTGCGCACGGACCGGCGCCCGCCCAGCCGCAGCCCGGCCATCGCGGCGGCCAGCCCGATGAGCAGCACGGGCAGGCCGTAGCGGCCGCCGCTCGCCGACAGCAGCGCATAGGTGCCCGCGCACACGCCGAGCAGGCCGCCCAGCGTCAGGGCGGCGGTGGCCCGCCGCACACCGGCCGGCACCTGCGCGGTGCGGCCGTAGCCGCGCGCGTCCATCGCGGCGGCCAGCGCCACCGAGCGCTCCAACGCGCCTTCCAGCACCGGCAGTCCGACCTGCAGCAGGGCGCGCACCCCGCGGTCCTCCCGGCCCCTGAGCCGGCGCGCGGCGCGCAACCGGGCGACGTCGGCGACGAGATGGGGGGCGAACGTCATCGCGACGACCACGGCGACCCCCGCCTCGTACAGCGCGCCCGGCAGCGACTTGAGCAGGCGGGCGGGGTTGGCCAGCGCGTTGGCCGCGCCCACGCAGACCAGCAGCGTCGCCAGCTTCATCCCGTCGCGCAGCGCGAACACCAGGCCCTCGGCGGTGACCCGGCCGCCGATGCGGACGCCCTGCGCCCAGTGCGGCAGCGGCACTTCGGGCAGCGTCAGCACCACGTGCGTGCCGGGGATCGGCGAGCCGAGCACCACCGCGAACACCACGCGGATGGCGAGCACGGCCATCCCCAGCCGCAGGAACGCGCCGTACGAGCGGGCCCACGGCGCGTCGGTGCGCCGCGCGGCCACCACGTAGCCGGCCACCGCGACCACCAGGGCGAGCAGCAGCACGTTCGTGGTCCGCGAGGCCGCGGTGGCCATCCCCAGCGCCCACACCCACCAGGCCCCGGCGTGCATCGCGTTCCCCCGGCCGGCCCGCGGCGCCCGCCACTTCGCGAGCCACCGGACCCGGCCTCCGTCCTCCCCGTCCCGCAGCGACCCGCGAACCTCCGTGCGGGGCACGGCGGTTGCGGCCCGGGGAGCGGGGGCGGGTGTGCCGGTCCCGGCGGGGGACGGGGTGTCCGCGCCCGGGCCCGGTCGGGTGCCGGGCCCTGGTCCGGGCGCGCGTGCGGGCTCGGGGGGCGGGGCGGGGGAGGGGACGCCGGTCATGGGCGGGGCTTGCGGCGGCGGGCCTGCCAGACGGCGGCGCCGCCGACGACGGCGACCGCGGCGATGCCCGCGTAGAGGCCGGCGGACGGGCCGCCGCCGTGGTGGGAGGACGGGGCCGCGGCGGTGGTGGAACTCCCGGACGTGGCCGCTCCGCCGCCGGAACCGGTGGAACCACCCGCGGTGGCCTTGCCCCCGGACACCGTCTCGCCGCAGCCGGAGCGCGGGTAGCCGGCGATGGCGCACAGGATGCCGGAGGAGTCGTAGCGCAGCGGGCGGGCGACGGCCGCCACGGCGTCGGCGGAGGAGGCGCCGGCGGGTATGCGGGCGCACGCGGTGCGCGGGGCCGGCGGGGTCTCGCCGCCGGGGGCGTCCGCGGCCGTGCCCGGGTCGATCACCAGGGCCACCCGCTTGCTGCCCTTGGCGGCCGGCGTGCCCGCGCAGATCGTCGCGAAGTCGGCGGCGCCGCGCGGCTGTACGGCGGTGGCGGCCGCGTCGCGGCTGACGGCGAACCGCCAGCCCTCGACGTCGCCGTCGGCGGGGGTGTGCATGGCCGGGCCGGTCTGCGCGTACGTCCAGGTGCCGCCGGAGCGCAGCCAGTACGACCAGTAGCGGTACCCGGTGGCCTGGGCGGGAGCGGCGGCCGCCAGCAGCACGGCGAACGCGGCGGCCGTCGCCGCCGCGAGCACCGCGGCCGGGGTGCGCCGCCGCATCAGCCCTGCCGCCGCTTGCGCGAGCTGAGCAGGATGCCGAAGCCGATGCTGGCGACGAAGATGACGCCGACGATCAGCCAGGTGCCCAGGGACGAGCCGCTGGTGGACTTCTGGTGCTGCTCCTGCGTGGCCGTCGGCGACGGGCTCGGCTTCGCCGACGCGGGGGCCGGCCCGAGGTTGGTGAGCTGCTGGACCAGGTTCGCGCCGCCGGCGCTCCTCGGGTCGGCGCCGGTCGCCCCGGCGGCGAGGATCAGCTGGGCGAGGGCCGCGGGGTTGCCGTGCGCCCAGGTCGCGGAGTTGGCGGCCAGCCAGGTGTACGCGGACGTGGCCGCGCTCCGCTGACCGCCGGCCGCCAGCGCCACCACCGCGTCGGCGGTGGTGCCGTAGTCGGGGGTCGGCTTGTCCGCGCCGGGGGTGAGCGCGGTCAGGTGCCCGCCGCCCGCGGTGAGCTGCGCGGCCAGCCACGCCGCGCCCGCCAGGCCGGACGCCTTCGGGGCCAGCGCGGCGTACGGGTCCGCGACGGTCGCCGCACCCGTGCAGGCGGGGGCGTCCGCGGCCACGTCGGAGCCGGCCGGGCGGACCACGAAACCGGCGCCCTGCGAGGCCCGCACGGCGTCCGCCGTCGCCTTGGCGTTGACCGCCTTCTTGCCGTTCATCGGGTAGGTGAACGCACCGCGGTCCGCGGTCTTGGCGGCGCAGCCGGACTGGAAGCCGCGCAGCGCGTCGTAGGGGCTCTTGCCGCCGGCGGTCCGCACGTCCTGCGGCGCGGTGCCGGTGGCCGCGAACGCGCCGAGCACGACGGCGGTGGAGTCCGGGTCGGACGGGCCGCCCGGGTTGTACGACCAGCCGCCGTCGGCGTTCTGCACCTTCTTCAGCCACGCGGTGGCCTTGCCGACGGCCGCGTCCTGGCCGCCGAGCGCGGCCAGCGCCTGGACGGCGATGCCGGTGGCGTTGGTGTCCTCCGCCTTCGGCGCGCACGGCGTCGCGGTGTCCGCCCGGTACGACGGGAAGCCGCCGTCCGCGCACTGCTGGCCGGTCAGCCACCCGGTGGCGGACGCGGCCGGGACCACGCCGGCGGTGTGCAGGGCGAGCAGCGCGTACGACTGCCGCCACACGCCGTCGTACGTCGGGTCGCCGGACCCGTACAGCCCGGCCGGGGGTGCGGCGGCGAGCGCCGCGGGCGCCGTCAGTGCGGTGAGGGCGGTGGCGGCGGCCAGGACGGTCGCGGCGCGGCGGCGCAGGGGCATGGGGGTGCGGGCCTTTCCGGGGACGGGGAGGGCCTCACCATAACGTGCGGGACGCGGCGCCCCTCAGGCGCGGGGCGTCCTGGGCCCGCCCGAACCGACCTTGATGACCTGCAGGAAGCGGGCCAGGTCCTGGCGGGTCGTGGTGAGGACCACCGTCGGGTCGTCGCTCTCCCTGAGGAGAACCGCGCCCCCGCTTGCGGTCAGCTCGACGCACTCGCCCTGCTCCTGCGAGTACGTGGATTTCTGCCAAATCAGGGGCGCGGTCATGGCCAGTGCCTTTCAGAGGTCTCGGGAGATGCTGTGGATGAAGTCGCGGGACCGGGAGCGGTCGAGGGCCACCGCGGCGAGGGTGTCGTACAGGACCCGGTAGTTGGCCAGGTGCGGAGCGGCGTGCAGGAAGCTGATGCCGTGCGCGGAGTCGATCTGGACCGTGTCCAGGGCGCGCACCGTGCCGCTCGCGTAGAGCATGGCGTGCCCGGACCCGATGTGGCCGTCGGCGGCGAACGGGATGACGCGGACGCTGACGTGCGGCAGGTGGCTCAGCTCCTGGATGTGCTCCAGCTGGGCGCGCGCCACCTTCCCGCCGCCGAACCGCATGCGCAGCGCGGCCTCGTGGACCAGGGCCTCGTACGGGGGAGCGGCGTCCCGGTAGAGCACGCCGGAGCGTTCCAGGCGCTGGGCGACCCGGGCCTCCAGCTCGTTCTCCGGCAGCGGCGGGATGGCGTAGCCGAAGACGGTCCTGGTGTAGTCCTCGGTCTGGAAGACCCCGGGGATGTGGGTGATCTGTATCGTCCGCAGATGGACGGCGTGGTGCTCCAGTTCGGCGACGTCGAGCAGGGCGGCGGGGACCACGCCCCGGTATGCCTCCCACCACCCCTTGCGTCCCTGCCCGTTGGCCATCGTGACCAGCGCGTCGATGAGGTCGGTGTCCCCGCACTCGTAGAACGCGGCGAGACGCCTTAAACGCTCCTCGCTGACACCGAGGCGGCCTGCCTCGATGTGACTCACCTTCGCCGGGTCGGTGCCGAGCAGCCGCGCGGTGTCGCGGGCGGTGATCCCGGCGGCCTCCCGCATCTTCCGCAGCTCCGCACCGAGGCGCTCCTGGCGGGCGGTTGCGGTGCTTCTCAGCGGCATGGTGTCCCTTCTTGATGCTGTTCATGAGTGTGCCGTTCCGCATCCGCGGGGTCCAGATCGTTTCTGGAAATTTCGGAGACAAGGTTGCAGTGGTGCATTATTGCCCCATAACGGGTCCTCGCTTGTGCGTTGTGACACAGTCAACTCCCTTGCACAGTAAGGGTGTTGAGCGGGTCCGACAGCCACGGGTGCGGGGCGTGCGCGGTGGGGCGCACGGGTACGGGTGAGCGCTGGTGTGCAGGATGAGGCGGCCGGAAGTGATCACGGCCATGGCGGCCCGTTCGGTTCCGGACCGGTGCAGACGCATTCCGCGGGCACCGCGCGCGGCATCCGGATCGCCGCCGGCGGGGGCCCGCGGGGGCCCGGGCAGGGGGCCGGCGGGCCCGGTGGGTCAGGCCGGGTGGTCGAGCAGCCCGCACGCCGTGCGGATGTCCTCGGTGACCTGCGCGACGGTGGCCCGGCCCGACAGCCAGGTGACCAGAGCCGCGTGCCAGGTGTGCTCGATCACCCGGACGACCGACTCGCGGCCCGGCCCGGGAGCCGCGTCGGGCCCCATCGCGTCGACGATGATCGTGGTCGTCAGCCGCGAGACGGTGTCGACCTCGGCGCTCACCGAGCGGTCGGCGAAGATCAGCGCGCGGACCATCGCGTCGGCCAGCAGCGGCTCGCGCTGAAGCGCCCGGAAGGCCCGCAGCAGGGTCTCCGCGACCCGCTCCGAGGGCGCGGTCGCGGCCGGCGGGCGCTTGCGCAGCGTCTCGTGCAGCTGGCCGAGCTGGTCCTCCATCGTGGCCACCAGCAGGTGGATCTTCGACGGGAAGTAGCGGTACAGGGTGCCCAGCGCCACCTCGGAGGACTCGGCGACCTCGCGCATCTGCACCGCGTCGAACCCGCCGCCGCAGGCGAGCCGGGTGCTGGCCTCCAGGATCCGGCGGCGCCGGGCCTCCTGCCGCTCGGTCAGCGGAAGGGGGGACGGCTTGGGGTCCGTGCTCATGTGTCCCATCGCCTGCCGTCCGTCCGCCGTCGTTCGCCGTCGCTCACCGTCGTGCACCCGCCGCCACCGGCGCGCGTCGCGCGGCCGGCCGCCGCACGCCCCCCGGCCTGCCCGTGCGTGCATGATGGCAGGCGGGCGCCGTGGTGCGAATCACCCGGTGCGCGGCACCCCCGGGCTGCGCGGCCAGGTACATTCGCGTTCTGTACCCTCAAGTCTGAAACTTGTTCTAGATTAGCGCGACCGGTTACGCTCCGGCTCAATCGCAGGGAGAAGGGGGCCGGAGTGACCTCTCAGGCCAGGCCGCTACGGATCGCGCTGCTCACCTACAAGGGCAACCCCTTCTGCGGCGGCCAGGGCGTGTACGTCCGCCACCTGTCCCGGGAGCTCGCCGCGCTCGGCCACCGCGTCGAGGTGATCGGCGCACAGCCCTACCCCGTGCTGGACGCGGTCGGCGAGGGCGTCACCCTGACCGAGCTGCCCAGCCTGGACCTGTACCGCCAGCCGGACCCGTTCCGTACCCCCGCGCGCGAGGAGTTCCGCGACTGGATCGACGCGCTGGAGGTCGGCACGATGTGGACCGGCGGCTTCCCCGAGCCGCTGACCTTCAGCCTGCGGGCCCGCCGCCATCTGGCCGCCCGCCGCGGCGACTTCGACGTGGTCCACGACAACCAGACGCTCGGCTACGGGCTGCTCGGCCTCGGCCTGCCGCTGGTCACCACCATCCACCACCCGATCACCGTGGACCGCCGGCTGGACCTGGCCGCGGCGCAGGACTGGCGCCGCCGGGCGTCGGTCCGCCGCTGGTACGGCTTCACCCGCATGCAGAAGCGGGTCGCCCGCCGGCTGCCGTCGGTGCTCACCGTCTCCGGCTCCTCCAAGGCCGAGATCGTCGAGGACCTCGGCGTGCGGCCCGAACGCATCCACACCGTGCCGATCGGCGCCGACGCCCGGCTGTTCGCGCCCGACCCGGCGGTGCCCGAGGTGCCGGGCCGGATCGTCACCACCTCCAGCGCCGACGTGCCGCTCAAGGGCCTGGTCTTCCTCGTCGAGGCGCTGGCCAAGCTGCGCGCCCAGCGGCCCGAGGCGCACCTGGTGGTCGTCGGCACGCGCCCGGAGAAGGGACCGGTCGCCCGGGCCATCGAGGACTTCGGGCTCGGCGGCGCCGTCGACTTCGTCAAGGGCATCTCCGACGAGGAACTGGTCGACCTGCTGCGCAGCGCCGAGGTGGCCTGCGTGCCGTCGCTGTACGAGGGCTTCTCGCTGCCCGCCGCCGAGGCCATGGCGACCGGCACCGCCCTGGTCGCCACCACCGGCGGCGCGATCCCGGAGGTCGCGGGGCCGGACGGCGAGACGTGCCTGGCGGTCCCGCCGGGCGACGCGGGGGCGCTGGCGCTCGCCCTCGACCGGGTGCTGGCCGAGCCCGGCCTGCGCCGCCGGCTCGCGGACGCGGGCCGCGCCCGGGTCCTCGCCCGGTTCACCTGGGCGCGCGCGGCCGCGGCGACCGCGGACCTCTACCACGAGGCCATCGAGGCCCAGGACCCGCGCCACCGGGGGCGCACGGCACCCCGCGGCGAGCCCGGACGCACCCGTCCCGGGGCCGCCCTCCCGAAGGAGTTGCCCGCCCCTTCCCCGGAGCTTCGCCCGGCAGGCGCCGCCAGGACCGCCGGCCGGGGGACGGTCGCGCACGTGGGGAGCACCCCCGGGCGCGCCTCCGGGGATTCCCGCACCGGGAACCACGCGCCCGAGCGCACGGGCACGGCCACGGGGACCCTCACCGAAACGCCCGAGGCGGAACGCGGCCCGCGCGGGCCGCGCCAGACCGCCAACCCGCCAGGAACGGGGAACAGCTGATGTTGACCGTGGACTTCACCCGCTTCCCGCTCGCCGCAGGCGACCGGGTGCTGGACCTCGGCTGCGGTGCCGGCCGGCACGCCTTCGAGTGCTACCGGCGCGGCGCGCACGTCGTCGCGCTGGACCGCAACGGCGAGGAGATCCGCGAGGTCGCCCGGTGGTTCGCCGCGATGAAGGAGGCGGGGGAGTCGCCCGAGGGCTCCTCGGCCGTCGCCATGGAGGGCGACGCGCTCCAACTGCCCTTCCCCGACGAGAGTTTCGACGTCGTCATCATCTCCGAGGTGATGGAGCACATCCCCGACGACAAGGGCGTGCTCGCCGAGATGGTCCGGGTGCTGCGGCCCGGCGGCCGGATCGCGGTGACCGTGCCGCGCTTCGGCCCGGAGAAGATCTGCTGGGCGCTGTCCGACGCGTACCACGAGGTCGAGGGCGGCCACATCCGCATCTACAAGGCCGACGAACTGCTGGAGCGGATGCGCGAGGCGGGCCTGAAGCCCTACGGCACGCACCACGCCCACGGCCTGCACGCGCCGTACTGGTGGATCAAGTGCGCGGTCGGCGTGGACAACGACTCCGCGCTGCCGGTGAAGCTGTACCACAAGCTGCTGGTCTGGGACATCATGAAGAAGCCGCTGGCGACCCGGGTCGCCGAGCAGGCGCTCAACCCGCTGATCGGCAAGAGCTTCGTGGCGTACGCGACCAAGCCCCATCTGCCGCGCGTGGCAGGGGTCGACGGGCCGGCCGCGGACGCCGCCGCGTGACCCCTCCCGGCCGCGGGCAGGGCAGCACCGAACGGCTCGTGCTGCCCGGCGTGCTCACCGCCGAGCAGGCCGCCGAGACCGCGGCGGGCATCGCCGCGATCCAGCGCACCGACGGCGCCATCCCCTGGTTCACCGGCCACCACCTGGACCCGTGGGACCACATCGAGGCCGCGATGGCCCTGGACGCGGCGGGCGAGCACGACCGGGCCGAGGCCGCGTACACCTGGCTGGCCCGGCACCAGAACCCCGACGGATCCTGGTACGCGGCCTACCAGGACGGCGACCCGCACCGCCCCGCCGACCTGGCCCGCGAGTCCAACTTCTGCGCCTACGTGGCGGTCGGCGTCTGGCACCACTACCTGTCCACCGGCGACGACGCGTTCATCGAGCGGATGTGGACCTGCGTGCGCGCCGCCGTGGGATTCGTGCTCGCCCTCCAGCAGCCCGGCGGCCAGATCGGCTGGAAGCGCGAGGCCGACGGCAGCCCGGTGGCCGACGCGCTGCTGACCGGCTGCGCGTCCGTGCACCAGGCGCTGCGCTGCGCGCTGGCCATCGCCGAACACCGCGAAGAACCGCAGCCGGACTGGGAGTTGGCCACCGGCGCGCTGGGCCACGCGATCCGCCGGCACCCCGAGCGGTTCCTCGACAAGAGCCGCTACTCGATGGACTGGTACTACCCGGTGCTGTCCGGGACGCTGCGCGGACCGCGGGCCGACGCGCGCATCGAGGAGGGCTGGGAGCGTTTCGTGGTGCCCGGCCTCGGGGTGCGCTGCGTGGTGCCCAACCCGTGGGTGACCGGCGGGGAGAGCGCGGAACTCGCCCTGGCGCTGTGGGCGGTGGGCCAGTCCGACCGCGCGGTGCGGATCCTCGCGGACATCCAGCACCTGCGGGCCGACGACGGCCTGTACTGGACCGGGTACGTCTACGACGACGACGCCGTCTGGCCGGTCGAGCGCACCGCGTGGACCGCGGGTGCGCTGCTGCTCGCGGTGGCCGCGCTCGGGGGGGACGAGGCGACCACCGCGGTCTTCGGGGCCGAGCGGCTGCCGGCCGGGCTGGCGCCGGCCTGCTGCGGCGCCCGGCCCGCGGTCTGAACCCGGGCGCGGGCCGCGGCCGGCCGGAGGGAGGTCAGGCGTTGATGCGGCGGGCCACCAGATGGGCGACGCCCGAGTAGATCACCGCGGGCAGGCCGTAGTTGAGCACGGTCCGCCACTTGGCGTTGTCCGGTGTGAACAGGTCCCTTGACCACCCCGCGAGCCAGTCGGCCGCATGGTGGACTCCCCTGACGAGGTCGTTCGCCCGGTTGGCGTCCAGGACGAAGAACAGGATCCACAGGATCAGGATCAGTGCAGCGATGTCTGCGGCGAGGAGGATGATCGCCGCGGCGGGGTTGCCGCCGTATCGTCTGGCCATGACAAACGCCTTGCCCGGTTAGGGTGGTTGAAACTTCTTTCGAATCCGGAGGCCGCGTCGCACCGCGGGCCCGGGCCGCACACACGGGAGTTCACCTGCCCATGGCACCACTGGACCACGAGCGGTACTGCGCCGCGATCACCACCGAGACGAATCTGCTGCGCGCGACGCTGCGCGGCGCCGACCTCGACCGGCAGGTGCCCACCTGCCCGGACTGGACGCTGCGTCAGCTCGCCGTGCACGTCGGCCAGGCGCACCGCTGGGCCGGCGAGATGGTCCGCATCCGCGCGACCGACGAGCTCGCCGAGGACGACGAGCACATCCCCGGCTTCACCCCGCCCCCGGGCGACGACGTCCTCGACGGCTGGCTCGCCGAGGGCGCCGAGGTCCTGGTCGCGGCGTTGCGCGAGGCCGGACCCGAGCAGGAGGTGTGGACCTGGCACGGGCCGCACCGGGCCGCGTTCTGGTCCCGGCGCATGGCGGTGGAGACCCTGGTGCACCGCGCCGACGCGGCCCTGGGCGCCGAGCGCCCCTACGCCGCGGAGGCGGACCTCGCCGCCGACGGGCTCGACGAGTGGCTGGACCTGGTCACCGACCCCGAGCAGGTCGCGGGGGACCCGGAACTGCACGAGCTGCTCGGCACCGGCCAGACGCTCCACCTGCACGCCACCGACGTGCCGGGCGCCGAGTGGCTGATCGTGCGCGGGCCCGAGCGCATCGAGGTGCGCCGCGACCACGCCAAGGCCGACGTCGCCCTGCGGGCCTCCCTCACCGACCTGCTGCTGGTCTTCCAGCGCCGCCTCCCGCTCGACAGCGAGCGCCTGGAGATCCTCGGCGACCGCGCCCTGCTCGACCACTGGCTGGAGCGCACCCGATTTGGCTCCTCCGAGGAGGACGAGGAGCAGCCGCCCGCAGCCGGCTGACCCGCGCTCCCGGGCCGGGCCGCGGGGCCCCGCAGCGCGCCGTACGGGCTTCCGCCACCCTGCCGCAGGGCTGGTGACCTGCGGTGATCACGCCGAATGGCGGGAGTGGGCCACCCGGGTGATTCTTGGGGGACGTGCCGACAAGCATGTGCCCGACATGCATCGGCGGGCACCCGCGTCGCCGTGCGGCGGTGCGCATGCCGTTTCCCGTGCGAAGCCCCTATGCGAAGCCGGAGGTGCGCTGTGACCACCGGAATCCCGATCCGCAGAGCCTGCGTGGTCCTGCTGCTCGCCGTCGCGCTGCTGGTGGTGCCGGTCTCCGCCGGACATGCCGCGTCCGCGCCGTCGGCGGCGAACCCGAGTCCCAGTCCCACCACGACCGCCGAGAAGCAGAAGCTCGCCAAGACCCGCTTCGTCGTCAACGCGGGCCTGGCGGCGGGCGCCACCTACCAGTGGATCGTCAAACCCGCGAGGGCGGGGAAGTTCAAGAAGGGCGCGTCCGGCCGCAAGCTCAACTTCGTCAAGGCCGGCCTCGCCGGGGCGTTCGCCTACAACCGGCTCAAGGCCGCGTCCGACAACGCCAAGGGCGACCCGACGCTGAGCAGGATGATGGCACCGGTCACCGCGGGCATCGCCTCGCTCAAGGCACTGCCGTCCAAGCTCCGCGGCGGTGACAACGTCGATGCGGCGGTGAGCAGTTACGACGATGTCGTCAACAAGGTCAAGGACGCCGGGAAGAACGCCGGCGCCGACGTCACGGACAAGGTCCCGTCGCTCTCCGACCTGAAGTCCGGTGCGAACACCACCGGTTGAGCCGGAAGCGCGCTGCCCGGGCGGCCGCCGGAAACGACGACCGGCGCAAACGACCGGCGGAAACGACGGACGGCCGGTGCTGCCTCGCCGAGGGGCGGGGCGGCACCGGCCGTCCGGTTGCTGCTGCGCGCGGGATCAGCCGCGCTGGATGCCGCTGCTGTCCTGAAGGACGCCGCGACGGCCGTCCTGGGTCTGGGCGATGAGCGACTGGCCGCGCTGCTCCACGGCCAGGTACCAGGTGCCCGGGGTCAGTTCGGCGATCTGGCCGCCGGCGCCGTCCTCGGAGTACAGCGGACGCGGCACCGGCACCGCGAACCAGAACGCGGTGAAGTCCGCGGCCGGGGCCGCCGGGGCGGCCGGCTGCGGGGCGCCGCCGAACGGCGCGGCCTGGTGGCCGCCCTGGGCGTACGCCGGGTCGACGGACTGTGCGCCGCCGGGGTAGCCGTAGCCGGCCTGCGGCGGGGTGGCGCCGTAGGGCTGGCCCGCCGGGCCCGCACCGTAGGGCTGCTGCGCCGGCTTGGGGGCGCCCATCAGCGGTGCCTGCAGCGCCGGCAGCCGGTCGGCGAGCACGGCCACGGCGGCCATCGCGAGCCCGAAGATCAGTGTCAGCCAAGCCCCCGCGCCCTTGCTGACACCCGAGTTCGCGTCGCCCTGGCCGACGTCCGGAACGGCGTCCGAGAACGCCGACCACAGTGCCGCCCAGCCGACGATGACCGCCAGCGCGGTGCTCCACTGCTGGAGCGACAGACCGATGATCTTCTTCTCGGCGGGCTGGTTGCGGGCCACGAAGGCGGCCGCGGCCGACGCCAGGGCACCGAGGGTCACGACCGGCAGCAGCGGGAACAGGGCCGGGCTCCACGAGCTGACCGACTTGTCGGTGTGGTCGATGGAGAAGAACGGCAGGAACGAGGCGATCAGAAGCAGCACCGCTGCTCCGATCACCGCGCCGTCTCCTCGGGTCAGGGAGCGGATGTTCACGTCAGGTCCTGTCCTTTGTCAGTTCGGTTCGTTCGTATCGGACGTTGTTCAGGCACCGGGCGGTTCCAAAACGGTGCCCCATGCTACGGGTCAGCCCCGTCCTCCCGCGGCCTGCTCGACGAACGCGGTCAGGCCGTCGGCGATGCCCTGGGCAGCGTGCTGCCGCCACGAAGGGTCCGTCAACGCTTTCGCGTCGTGGGCATTGCGCATGTTTCCGCACTCGATGAACACCTTCGGCACCCTGGACAGGTTGAGCCCGCCCAGATCGCTGCGGACCGTCAACCCGGTACCGCCGGCGAGGTAGTCGGCGTAGTGCTCGCCGGTCGCGGCGGCGAACTTCGAGCGCAGCGTGGTCGCCAGGCGGTACGAGGGCGCCGCGATGGCCCGGGTGTCGGCGATGCCCGCGTACAGCGACTTGGGCGCGATCACGTGGAAACCCGAGCCGGTGGCCGGGCCGCCGTCGGCGTGGATGGACAGGGCCGCGTCGGCGTGCGCCGCGTTGCCGATCCTGGCCCGCTCGTCCACGCACGGCCCGTACGCGCGGTCGCCGTCGTAGGTGAGCACGACCTTGGCGCCGCGCGCCTCCAGGATGGCCCGCACCCGGTGGGCCACATCCATGGTGTAGGCCGCCTCGGCGTAGCCGGCGTTGGTCTCGGTCCCCGTGGTGTCGCACTCCTTGCGGGCGTTCCCGACGTCCACGAGGCGGTTGATCTCGGTGACGTGCCGCGCGTTGCCCAGGTTGTGACCCGGGTCGAGCACGATCACCCTGCCCCTGAGCGGAAGCCGTGCGGCGGCGGACGGCGCGGGGCGCGTCGTCACCGCGGCGCCGCTGGGCGGAAGGTGCCGGCCGGGCGTCGAGGACGCCGAGGACGGCGAGGAACCGGAGGGCCCCGGGGACGCGCTGGTGCTCGGCGTCCCCGTCAGGCCGGGCAGCGACGCGCTGTCGCCGTCACCGCTGGAGCCGCGTATCCAGTCATAGCCCGCCAGGCCGGCCACGCACACCGCCACGGCCACGGCGACCGCGACGAGCAGCGGTCTGCCCCGGCCGCCCCCGCGTGACTCGTTGCTGAACACGCCCGCGACTCTAGCGGCCCCGCACGCCGCCTCGCACGGCCCGGGTCCGGTTCGTCCCGGTGCGCGACCCGACCACTACCCTGCGAGGTCGCCCGGTTCGCGGCGCAGCACCCGCAGCGAGCCGGTGACCGACTGCTCGCTGAACACCCCGGAGGCCAGCGCCCGCCGGTAGACGCGGTAGGGCGCCTGCCCGCCGTCGGCGGGGTCGGGGAACACGTCGTGGACGACCAGCAGCCCGCCCTCGGCGATCAGCGGCGCCCAGCCCTCGTAGTCGGCGTTCGCGTGCTCGTCGGTGTGGCCGCCGTCGATGAAGACCAGGGCGAGCGGCTGCCGCCACAGCCGCGCGACCTGCGGGGACCGGCCGACGACCGCGACGACGTGCTCCTCGAGGCCGGCCGCGTGCAGGGTCCTGCGGAACTCCGGCAGGGTGTCCATCCGGCCGGTGACCGGGTCGACCAGCGACGCGTCGTGGTACTCCCAGCCTGGCTGCTGCTCCTCGCTGCCCCGGTGGTGGTCGACGGTGACGACGACCGTGCCCGCGCTCCGCGCCGCGTCCGCCAGCAGGATCGTGGAGCGGCCGCAGTACGTGCCGACCTCCAGCAGCGGCAGCCCCGGGACGGCCGGGCCCGCCGTGGCCTCCTTGGCCGCGGCGTGCAGCGCCAGGCCCTCGTCGAGCGGCATGAACCCCTTGGCGGCCTCGAACGCCGCGAGCACGTCGGTCATGCGCCCACCCTAGGGTCCGGGTCCAGCCGGTCAGGACCCAGGTCGTAGGTCGAAATCCCGATGCCGGGACCGGCCAGGGACGGCAGCATGGGCGGCATGACTGGACTCGTCGGACAGCGCGAACGGACCGGCCTCGGGGGCAGGACCGGCCCGCCGGCCTGGGCGGTGCTGCTCGTGGTGTGCGCCGGGCAGTTCCTCGTCGTCCTCGACGTCTCCGTGGTCAACGTGGCCCTGCCCTCGATGCGCACCGCCCTCGGCCTCGGGCAGACCGGGCAGCAGTGGGTGGTCAACGCCTACGCGCTGACGTTCGCCGGGTTCATGCTGCTCGGCGGGCGCGCGGCCGACCTGTTCGGGCGCAAGCGGATCTTCCTCACCGGACTGGCCCTGTTCACCGTGGCGAGCCTGGCCGGCGGGCTGGCCCGCGACCCGTGGATGCTCATCACGGCCCGCGCCGTGCAGGGACTGGGCTCCGCGGTGCTGGCGCCCACCACGCTGTCCATCCTCACCACGTCCTTCCCCGAGGGCGCCGAGCGGACCCGGGCGATCGGCACCTGGACCGCGGTCGGCGCGGGCGGCGGCGCCGCCGGCGGCCTGGTCGGCGGGCTGCTCACCGACTACCTGTCGTGGCGCTGGGTGCTGCTGGTGAACGTGCCGGTCGGCGCGCTGGTACTGGCCGGGGCCTTCCTGTGGATCACCGAGAGCCGCGGGGCCGCCGGCCGGCGGCTGGACGTGCCCGGCGCGGTGCTGGTGACCGGCGGCGTCGCCGCCCTGGCCTACGGCATCGCCGAGACCGAGTCGCACGGCTGGACGTCGGTGGACTCCGCGCTGCCGCTGGCCGCCGGCGCGGCGCTGCTCGCCGCGTTCGTCACCGTCGAGGCGCGCACCGCCCACCCCCTCATGCCGCTGCGGCTGTTCCGGATCCGCTCGGTGTCCGCGGGCAACGCGGTGCTGCTGGCCGGCGGGGCCGCGATGTTCTCCACCTGGTACTTCCTCTCCCTCTACATGCAGAACGTGCTGCACTACTCGCCGGTGCGGACCGGCGTGGCCTTCCTGCCGCACACCGCCGCCATCGTCGTCGGCTCCAAGCTGGCGCCGCGGCTGATGAGCCTGGTCGACGCCCGGCTGGTCAGCGCGGCGGGCGGCGCGATGGCCGCGGGCGGCCTCGCCTGGCAGAGCCAACTCGGCGTGCACAGCGGCTACCTGGGCACGATCGCGCTGCCCGGCATGCTCACCATGCTGGGCGCGGGCCTGCTGATGACACCGGTCGCCGCGGCCGCCACCTCCGGCGTGGCGATGGGCGAGCAGGGGCTGGTGTCCGGACTCCTCAACACCTCACGGCAGTTGGGCGGCGCGCTGGGCCTGACGATCCTGGCCACCGCCGCCGTCGACCGCACCCGCTCGCGCGCCTCCGGCGGCGCCTCGCCGGCCCAGGCGCTCACCTCCGGCTACGGCCTGGCCTTCGTCCTCGGCGCCGCGTTCCTCGCGGCCGCCGCGGTCCTGGTCGCCCTTCTGCCCGCTCCCGCCCCCAAGCCGGCTTCCGCGCCCGCGCGTTAGGGACCCGCCGGGC
>Ga0123353_10004339_pt1 | contig 18238 bp, 14 predicted proteins | sample TergutLab28metaG_3_FD_92763 | JGI IMG/M metagenome (GOLD analysis project Ga0123353, IMG submission 92763) | Labiotermes labralis P3 segment gut microbial communities from Petit-Saut dam, French Guiana - Lab288 P3 | ecosystem: Host-associated > Arthropoda: Insects > Digestive system > Gut ... | reverse complement strand
TGTTTTTATTTCGTCTATCATTGTTTAATTTTGAGTTATTACCGACTATCAGTTTTGCTTATCTGATTAGTCCGGCGATACTGTTTTAACAAATGAGATACAATATTTATTCGTGGGATAAATAATGGCTGTTTAACAAACTATTGAATAGTAACTGAGTTATTGTGTGTAGTGTCAGCATTTGTTTTCTTTGATTTAATACTAAGGCGCAATCAGCGCAGTTTTTTGTTTTTGGGCATAACTGTTCTGTGCAGTAGTGAGGTTTAAAGTACGTTGTTCCAATAACGATTTCTCTATAGGGTCTAAACCTACTGTTTTTAAGCTGTTGCTGAGTCGCGCTTTGTGAGAAGCGCAGGCGATGTGAAAAGCATCTTTTGGAAAACCTTTAAAACGATAGCTTTTATGGCGGCGGTAGGTTTTTTCAACTTCCTGATAAATTACATGGTTCTCTACTACTTCAAGACAGCGAAAAGCGTCGTCAAAACTTTCGATAGCAGATTTTAGACTCGTTAATGCGTTTTTGTCGCTTGGGTCGCAAAGGTTAAGTTCTTGGGTTAGAAATGTGTATTCGGCAGTGATAATGATTTGAGGATTTGCGGAGACTTGCGCCTCCTTAAAAGCATTCAACGCTTCGGCAATACCCTTTTCATAAGCAATGCGCCCTTTTCGTTCTTCGCCAACAATAGCAAAACCCTTGCGTCCGGAATCAATTTTTATTGCTGCATCATTTATGCTATCTACTAAGCCAATCGGATCCAAACTCAGCCTCCGCTTCAGATAGGTTCCATCCGCCATTAATGAGATAATCAACACCCATTTTTTCTTTCATTACCTTTGCCAAATAAGGCGGCATTGGAACTGACCTTACGAGCCGCTTGGCGCCTTCAATATTACCGGCGTCTTCTAACGCAAAAGACCGGTGCAAAATATCCAACTTCTCACTAACCGACATAGTCTCAACCTTAGCCATTATGCACCTCCTCAATAGACTGATATTTCACTAACTACCGATACGATATGAATATATATCTTGCAAGATCGCTAGTTGCAAATCCCCCGCTGCCGCTTCTCAATAATTTCCAGCATCAATCTAATTTCTCTTACCGCTCCCATTATGTCTAACTCAATGACGGCTTCACGCTTATGGCGGTTTATCTTTTTTATACAGCCCTCTTTGCCAACTAACGGCCCCGATATTATAGATACGGTATCCCCCGCAATAATTCCTGTTGACCCTGTAACGCAGAAGTCTGAATCAAACAAACTCTCCCAGTAAAGCCGCTCCGGCTCGCGTATCGCCACATAGTTTTTATCGTTTCCATAGCAGAGGATTGAGTAAATACCGTCTATCCGATTATTGTTCGCATATATCAACTTATGCCTTAACTTTTTTGCTATTAAATCAGCTTCGATATTCGTTTGGATGAAGATGTAACCCGGAAACAAAATATTGCGTACTTTGCTGATAACGCCTTTACTTCTGCGAGGCGTTTCTCTTGTGGGGAGAAATGGTAAATACTCATTGGCATTTAATCTCTCTTTGAGCATACGCAGCAGTATCTCTTCTGCTCCTGTCTGTACAAAGAGTATTACCCAGTTATTCATCAAATCTCCTCAACAGGATACGGCTTCGCCATGATCACCCTGGTATTTGTCAAAGTGATTGCGCCTGTTTTTATTGAACGCATCCAAAGCGCTAACGTGTTCAAGCCAGCGATCAGCGCAAAACTTCGGATGCCTGTCTTTGTATCTGTCAGCTACCTGTTTATCGTTCCATTTTGTTTCTTAACCGCCGATTTAACCGCATTCATCCCAAACACCACAAAACACCCAACAAACACCCCAGCCCCAAAAGCCATCATAACAATCATCGTTCTCTGCGGTTTACTTCTGCGAATCGGCGCTTCCGGGTCTCTTAGCACCTGTAAGAGCGTCATATCGTCAAGTTCTTCGACTTTCGCGGCTTCAAACTGTTTCATTAGTTGTATGTAAAGTTCGGTGTTCATGGTAACTTGTCTTGTGAGACGTGCGGTTTCGAGCGACACATGCGGTGAGACAGTTATAAAATTGCGCTCTTTGTGCCGGGCGAGGGCAACTTCCGACTGCTCAAGATCACGATTGACTTCCCGCAGACGACTTTCGATAAAGGTGCGTTTCTCTTTAGCTTGACCCTGAATGGTATTGCGGATGTAATTGGCTATATAGTCAAGCGTGTGTTTGTTAAGATCATAAGCGAGCTGCGGGTCGGGAGCGTTTGTAGTCAGGCTGAGGATTCCTGTTTTGCCGTCTTTACTGTATGAGATAATTTTACCTTTGCGAATACTCTCATATTTTTGCACAAGATGCACATACTGCCAATTGCTAACAGTTGTATCAGGTTCGATTTCTAAAATTTCGTCAAGCATAAGCGAGTCGCCGCTGAAGAACCATTTTCTATCGTAGAGTGTGGCCAAAAAAGTTCCATTTTGGATAATTTGGCCGATGTAATCGGACGGGTCTGCGCCGCCCCCGCTATTTCCGATAGGCATACCCGCTAAACTCGCCAATTGTCCTAAATTTCCTGACGCCCCGCTCTTACCGGTTTTAAGGATAAACGTTGACGAAGAGGTGAAACTTTCCGGAACAATGAGCGCACAGACTACGCCGGTAATTGATGCGAAAATTGTGATTGCAATGATAACGTATTTGCCTCTCCACAAGACAATAATAAGATCAAGCAGAGAAACTTCATTCAAATCGTTTGACCTGAATTGCGGTACGCCGCTGCCGGTTTTATTTTCAGGGATATCTTTTGTTATCATAGAGTTTTCAAAATCCATCTTTGCCAACAGTAAACCCCCCCATTAAAGTACCGTTCCCTATACTCCCGCTCTCTGAACTCTTATATTGCCTGTAAAGCAATATAATGTTGTTTTGGTTATCATTTGCAGACGACCATCTCTCTGCGCTGGGATTAAACGCCATAGAAGGTTGGTTTTCGCTGTAATACACCGCAAACGCGCACTCATAATCTTGCTTATTACCGTTGACCCAGTAAAATTGAACCGCGTCGCCCTTATTAACATTGAATGTGTAAAAAGCCGGACCGCAGCCAACGGCAAGTCTTGCGTTTGACAAAAGATCGGTTCCATTCACATTGATCCTCAAGGCGGCTTTACCATCCCACCCGTCACAGCGCATATCCCACATCGCGACAGTAACTTCTTTTGATTGCGCCAGCGCTCCGCTTATCAATACCATCACAGCAGCAAATGTTTTATGCCAACAATATTTTTTCATAAGAACATTTTCATCCGGTCTTTTCATTATTCAATTATCACTTGTTAAGCTGTGTGACAAGCACAATAATCGTAACCGCGCTTGTTACTATCGCCAGCGTATCTCTTATAACTTCAAACGGCGTCGGCCCATGCCGTTCGCGTTCTATTTTAGGCGGCTTTTTCGTAATTAAGATGATAGTTCCATCGTTGACTTGCGCGTTTGAGCGTTTTTTAATTTTTCTGGTTTCACCGCTTGGATCGGAGACTAAAATGACGTTGACGCTGTCGGTAAAGCCGCCGGCGCGGTCTATGTAATCGCGCATACGCATACCGGGTACGTATCCGTAAAGGCCCGGGGCGTTAACTTCTCCCAAAACAAGCACAGTATTTGGACTCCGCGGGATATGTATGGAGTCATTATCATGCAGGGTGATATCCTCATTGCCGCGATTTTTATTGTAAATTGCGTCACTGTCTACCATGAGGCGTCTGCCGTTTCTTGTGATATAGATTCCATTGAGATGAGCGTCTGTTTGAAATCCTCCTGCCCTTTCAATAACAGATGTAAACCTCTCGGTTTTGGTTTCGAGAGCGTAAACCCCGGTGTATTTTACAGCGCCCGTGAGTGTTACGAACCGTCCCTGCGAATAGTTGGGATCGGGACGCACTATAATTTTGTCTCTGTCGCGAAGTGTGAAAACACGCTGATTTTCGTCAATAAAAGACGCGGAACCCTCCGGCAGCGCCGCCCTGTATACCGATATAAGTTTTTCGGCGTCTGTGGTATCAAGCCGGTAGACGTCGAATCGGGTTTTGAGCGCGCCGCGGGTAAATCCTCCCGCGCTGAGTATCGCGTCTGCGAGTGTCATATTTGAGTGCAGAACATAAACGCCGGGTGCGCGCACTTCTCCCTGTATTGTTATTTGTAAATCAACAGGACGGGAGACCTCTATGTCGTAGATTATGACCTCATCGCCCGGCTCCATTTTCATGTCGCCGGCGCCTCTGTGCAGTTCGAAAAGGTTTACGGGTATAATATGAGTTGTTACCCTGTCTTTATTAAGCCTGATCAGATCGGCGCGCTGGCCTAAGGTTTTATTATCGATGATGCGGGCGTGCTTAAAAACAAGATCCTGCAGAGTCATGTTTTCGCTTTGGTAAGTTCCGGGATACTGCACAGCGCCTGAAATCGTCACGAAATTGCGCAGATCATCAAACAGGGAGACCACCTCTATTTTATCCATATCATGCAGAACAAAATCTGAGCTGCCGTCAAGGTAGCGCTTAAGTTCTATGCTTACCTTTTGCGTCATCTGCTGCGCGCCGCCGCGCTCCGAAAAAGGCAGTATCCTCTGTAAATGCGCTTTGTCTACGTTTGCGCCGGAGAGTACGCCGCCGCAAAAAGCGAGCAGACCGAGAAGATGTTCATCATTTTTGAGTTCGTAAATCGCGGGGCGTCTCACAGCGCCTGATATATGCACAGTCTTGCCTCTGGGCGGTACAAAAACTACATCGTTATTTTGCAGACGAATGTCGGATTTTGAGCGTCCGGTCAACAGATAATCATAGATATCGACAGCCGCAATGACCGAATCGCCTCGAATTACTCTTACATCGCGCAATGACCCTTTTTCGAGCGGACCGCCTACGCTGTAAAGAGCGCTGAACGCGTTGGCAAAACTTGACACTGTGTAACCGCCCGGCTGCCGCACCTCGCCCATTATGTAGATTCGGATTGGCCGCAATTGCGCTATGCTTAAATCCATAAAAGTACGCTGCGGGGTGGCGCCAAGGCCGGAGTAGTGGCGTGATAACAAGTTTTTAAGCCTGCTTTGAAGCTGCTCAAACGGAATACCGGATACATGGAACTGACCGGCTACGGGTATAAGTATTTTACCGTCATTATTAACTGTCAGCTCATGGGTGAATTCAGACTGCCCCCAAACCGCAAGCCGCAGCACATCTCCGGGGCCTATCATATAGCCGGGATCAATAGGCCCTACAGCAGTGGGTTTGAACGCGTCGGGTGTAGAGGAGAATAGATTGTACCCGAAGTATTGCGGTGTGCCGGACGCTTTTGGACTCACATCGGCAGTATTACTTTCTATAGCGCCGACCGCTCCTGCCGCGAGTATGCTGTCAAGGTCTATTTCCGCCGCTGACGGCTGAGTCCTGAATGTTTTTGGGGCGCGTAAGGTATCTTCACCTTGTGCGGATTCCCGCAGCTCCCTGATCTGCGAAAGGTCCTGCCCCAAACGCAGAGCCTCTCTTTCAAACTCTGTGGTTGAGTAGGCGGCAAAACAGATACACAATATTGTGCAGATTATTGCAGATAGAAATTTTGTGACCGTGAGCCGCTTGTGAATCATGAAATTGATAGTTCCCTGAATTGACAGTGAAATGTTTACTGCTGTTCACCGCTCTCTTCTGAAGAAAGCCGGTTTCTGTTAAACGCAATCCGAAAAATCAGCGCCGCCCGCTGTAAAATTAAGCCTAAGAGATTTGTTTTTTTGCGGCTAACCGAGCCGCTGCGGTTATTGCCGTTATGCTGAGCGGCGAGCAGACCGAGCGTAAACGCCGACAGCTCCCTCTTATTTACCTCAGAAAGCTGATCAAGAATCTTTTTTTGCCTTTTTATTTTTTCCGTGTAATCCATATTTGGCATCTTTTTTTGTGATTTCTTTGGAACTTTCAGTAATAATATACACTGCTCCAAGCAGTATGTGCAAGTATTTTTAATGCCTGAAGCAGTAATTAGGGTTGGAATAAGCATTAAGTGTATGAATGTTAAGGGGCAAAAAGTAGATTATTGAAGACACGATTAAATATGCGGTACTGCTTCAAATACTTTCAAATGCTTTCATTTGGTAGAATATATTTTCATTGTATACGCGTTATACTTTTTTTTCAGCGGTCTTACGCAAACATAAACCTTTAAGGAATTATATGTCTGTCAGAGAAAGAATCAGACAATTGAGAGAGGCGCTCAATCAATCTCAGGCAAAATTTGACAGCAGCATATACATGGCGGTTGGGTACACGGCAAAAGTTGAACTGGGAAAAATCTCTATTCCAGAACGAATAATTAAACTGATATGTATTATCCACGGAGTATCTGAAAACTGGCTTAAAACCGGCGAAGGCGGCATGTTTATTGACAATGAGATACGTGATTTTTCACTTCGGATTTTTGACGAGCTTACGCCTGAAAACCAAAAGCTGCATCTTGAATTCGCGGAATACCTCTTAGACAAGCAGCTAAGGGAACAGCGCGGTAAACAGAATTATTGAGGCGCCGGCAAAGTCTTGCGCTGCACCGCCCTGGCGACTGCACTACAGCCGTGAGGTCTTCGGACGGTACAGCGCAAGACTTTGCCGGCGGGTTACACTAAACCACGGCATAAATTGACACTGCACCGCACGCAACTGCACGTAGGGCCGTGAGGTTGCTTAGCGGCACAGTGTCAATTTATGCCGTTCACCAGTATAATAAGACCCAAAAAATCTTCACAAACCGTTACGCTCTTGAAATAGCAGAGTGCAATAGTTATCTTTCATAACTGTGATTATTCCGCTAATTTTTATCTATAATAACTTAAGGTGTCTATATCATGATCAAAATCAACGAAAATTATTTGAAACTCGCATCATCATATCTTTTCGCGGAGATCGGACGCCGTGTATCAGAGTTTACAAAGCAAAATCCCGATAAAGAGATAATACGTCTTGGAATCGGTGATGTAACGCGTCCTTTAGTTCCCGCTTGTATAGAAGCTTTTCAAAAGGCCGTTGACGAAATGGGACAGGCAAGCGGCTTTAAAGGTTACGGCCCGGATCAGGGCTACCCGTTTTTGCGTGACGCTATCGCAAAAAATGATTTTCAGGACAGGGGCGCAAATGTCAATGCAGATGAAATTTTTATTAGTGACGGCGCCAAATGCGACACCGCCAACTTTCAGGAGCTTTTCAGTCAGGAGATTACAGTAGCGGTTCCCGATCCTGTCTATCCTGTATACGTTGATACAAATGTAATGGCCGGACGCACAGGAGCCGCGGTTGACGGACGCTACGAGGGCCTTATTTATCTTGACGGAAATACAGCTAACGGTTTTGTGCAGAATCCGCCCGAAACCCATGTTGATCTTATTTACTTATGCTTCCCCAATAATCCTACAGGAGCAACAGCAACAAAAGAACAGTTGAAAGCATGGGTGGATTACGCCCGCAAAGAAAAAGCGCTCATACTGTTTGACGCGGCTTACGAAGCGTTTATTTCGGATCCGTCAATCCCTCACTCTATCTATGAGATTGAAGGTGCGCGGGACGTAGCTGTTGAGTTTAGGAGTTTCTCAAAAACCGCCGGATTCACAGGCACAAGATGCGCGTTTACAGTCGTACCTAAAGAGTGCAATGTTTATGATACAAACGGCAAGGCCCACTCACTCCACGCAATCTGGAGCAGACGTCACAGCACAAAATTCAACGGCGTCTCCTACCCTGTTCAGCGCGCCGCGGAGGCCGCTTACTCGTCAAACGGCAAAGCGCAAATCCGCGAATCCATAGATTACTATATGGCAAACGCAAAACTCATCAAGGAGAAAATGACAAGCCTTGGCTACAGCTGCACAGGCGGCGTAAACGCGCCTTATATATGGATAGAATGTAAATCAGACTCATGGAAATTCTTCGATATGCTTCTAAATAAAGCGGGCGTAGTATGCACCCCGGGAGCGGGCTTTGGCAGATGCGGCGAGGGGTTCATACGCATAAGCGCGTTTAATTCGATAGAGAATGTTAAGAAGGCGCTTGAGAGGATAACACACTGTCTGAATCAGGATTAACAGGATTTTCAAGGAAATCCGCACCCCTTTAGGGGTGCAAGAGTGTAACCAGGGGCTTTAGCCCCTGGACGTTCTGAGGGGTCTTCCCCTCAGAACGGCTGCCCCAAGTCAAAATGCAGCGCCCAAGCGCTCTCCCCGGGTCTTCTGTCAAGCTTTAATCCCAGATCAAGTCTTGCGACAATCTTTAACGGCGTGTCGATACGCAATCCCGGCCCTGCCGCCCAGCGCAGATCGCCGATCATATCACCGGCGGAAGAGATGTCCGAAAAGCTTGACCATACATTACCCGCGTCAAGAAACACCGCTCCGTTTATCCACCAAAAGAGCGGAAACCGCACGTCAATTATATTGGCGAAAACGTAAAAATTACCGCTGAACGGATCGTTATTCGGCCCCGTTACCGCGAGTTTATTTACATCAAAGCCTCTGACCGTACTGCTCCCGCCGCCAAAAAATTGACTCTGAACAGGTACAACATCGCTCCTGCCGTAGGCTTTCACCCATCCGGTTCGCAATGCGGAGCCCCAAAACAGACGCTCGTATAAATTGTTATATACGCGGTTGTCAAAATTTAACTTTACAAACTGGTTTGAGTTGCCGCCAAACACTCCGGCGACCTCAAGCCCGGCGTGGCTGTAAATGCCCTTTGTCGGACTGAAAAAATTATCGCGGTTGTCAAAATCAACGCCGATACCGATACTTTGAGTTGGGTTATCGGGAACCTCTCTTGGCATGTCTACGTCTTCTGAGGGCGCTTTAACCCACTGCACGCTCTCCCACTGACTCCATACTTGATACAGGATATAATAATCGGTCTGACGGCCGACAGAGAGCCTTAAACCGTCAAAAACTCCCTGATACAGCTTGGGGTTGTCGTATCTGTGATGGTAAACTTTTGTATCAAACTGCATCGGCAGATAAAGCAGCCACGGTACGGAGTAGACCGCCTCAACACTCTGCCTGATCTCAGAGAGCTTGCCGCTGACCGTCAATCTGTGTCCGTGCATAAACATGTTGCGGTATGATGTTGAAAGCGACATTCTAACTCCCTCGTCGGAGCTGTAGCCGGGGCCGCCCTGAAAGCGGAAGAAATGGCTTGGAGTTACGCGTACCATTACGTTATAAGTGCTGTCGGAAAGCTCGGAACTCACAGCCGCCGTGTCAAACTGCGGACTTATTTGTACGTGGTTAAATAATCCTGTGCCGTAAAGCCTGCGTTCGGTACGCTGTACCGATCTGAGATTGAGAGTATCTCCGGTGCGAAAAGCGAGTTCACGCCTGACGACTATATCGGCAAGCCCCTTGTTGCCCTCTACCGAAATATCTCCGATCTTTATTTTAGGGCCTTCCTTAATGTTAAAAACTACTCTTGCCTGATGTTCAAGGGTATCTTCAAAAATCGCAAGCGGCTCCACAACCGCCTCCAAATACCCTTTGTTTCCAAACATCTCCTTTAAAACGCGGGCGTCAGCGCGCAATTGAGAGTGGATAAGAGGCATGCCGGATTTGACAGAGAGTTTTTTCAAATCACCCGGACTCATCACATATTTTTCGGAGGTGACGCTCACGTCGCTTATATGCGTCCGCGGACCTTCCGTAACTTTTATATTTATCCGAACCCGTCCCTTTGCGCTGTCGCGCGCTATGCTCTCGGTATTTATTACCGCGTATTTAAACCCCCTGCTTTTGTAAAACGCGCGCAGAGCCTCTAAATCACTGCGCATTACAAAATCGGTATAGCGGGCGTTCTTTGATTTAAGTTCCATCAAACTTTTTAACTCTTTACCGCTGTAAGTATCATTACCGCTGAACTCAATAGAGCGCACACGCCACTGCACCGCCGCGCTTGCGATGGTGCATAGCGCCGCAATCATAAGTACCGCGCGGTAAAAGCGGTCAGAATACGATTTGACAGACTTCATCTGCTATACCTGAAAATAAAATCCATAGCGTTTTCTCCGTCGCTTGTCGTCTGCCCCTCAAGATAGAGGTACGGGGTCAGACGATAATGAGCGATAACTTTTCTGTCGCTGAGTTTTCCCATAAATGTCTCATAAGTAAGCAAAAAACGGGAGGATAAACGTTTAGTGACGCTCAAAGTCGCTCCCCTTGAATCGGTTGTACCCAAAACGTCTCCGCCTACGCTCACTCTGTCAACCGGGAGAACTCTTTCAAGTCTGCGTGTTCCAAGACCTATAGCCTGCTGAGCGGCGATGTTTGCGAGCCTGTCATTAATGTCGCTGCCAACGCTTCCCATTCTTTGACCCAATGTGAGGACGCTTAAAATATCGAGTTCGCTGAGATCGGGGTCGGCTGTGAAGTGTACTACCGGATTCTCCATATTGCCGGTTATGCTGAGCGTAATGGTAAAATGTTCGCCCCTTGTGAGGGGTGAATATGTGGAGACGTCCGCTTCCGCTATAATGTTAAGATTTGGATTGACGCGCGCAGGATCGGCGTTAAAAAGAGTTCCCTCTTCGATTTTAAATTTACGGTCTAAATAGTATACAAATCCATCAATAACTTTTATCTCCCCAACAAATCCCGGCTCGGCGGCGCTTCCCATCAAAGAGAGCCTGCCGTCGGCCAAAAGCGTCCCCAAATTCATGTTTACGTTCATGTTATTAGCGAGATCAAGATCAATGCGGAAGAGTATCGACTGCAAAACGGGATTCGGCTCGCGCCGTATATCATCCCTGATTTGCATATTGTTAATCATCTCCATAATACTTACATCCCGCACATAATGAGACGGGGCCAAAGCGATCCTTCCGCCCACCACAAATTTTTCATTCTCATCTGTTAATTTTAAGTCGGCGCTCTCTATGCCTACCTGAACCACTCCGGGAAGCTCGAAGGCAAGGCGGCCGGCTCTGAGGTTCAGATCAAGATCGTAGATTCTATCCGCATCCCAGTACGCGTGCCCCCAGGCGCGCGCGGTTCCCCTGCCCCATCTTGACGAGGCGTTGGTTAGCATTATCACATTATCGGTAAATTTAAACTGAGCGTTTATGGGGCCGATTGACGGGTAAATATCGGGAATGGTAAAATCAAGCCTGCTGAGGGTAAGATCACCGTCAACAAGCGGTCTGCCTCTGCCGGTATAAATCTCACCGGCGCCGTTAAACACCCCGCCGCGCAGACCGTACTGAGGCAAAAATGTTGAAAAGAACTGAGCCGGGAAATTTTTAACAAGATACTTGGCGTCTATGTTTCTATTGTACATAAGCGAATCGATCCCGCTGTAGGGCATTCTTGCGGTGAGGCTTATAAACGCGTTGTCGTCTACCCAAATATGCGCCTCATCAACAATGAGCGTACCTGCGCTGCTGTGTCCTCTTACAATACTGTTTTTTATGCTGAACATCGGCATATCAATATTGCCGCTCTCTAATACAAACGAGGCGTCCTGATAATCGGATGTAAACGCGGCGTTCGCGCTGAAGCTCACGTTTTTAGCGTGAATATCTAACGGCAGATACTGTATATCGCCATCAGGCAGGTATACTTTTCCGCCCACATCCCAGCCGCTTCCCATGTTGCTTATCTGTATCTCAAAATCTGTGCGCCCCCTTGCCTTGTAATCAGGCCCCAAGAGCGCGGCAAGGGTATTTATATCAAGATTTTTGGCGTTTGATTTGACAAAGGCTGCTCTGTCCCCGCTCTCGTCAATTACCCACTTAGACGCGGGTAAAAATGGCAGGGCTGCCGTAAAGTCAACCGCTTCCGTACCGTTCAGGCGAAGTTTCGCGTTTGCGTTTACAAGCGAATCAGTCAACGATGCGTTACCGGTTATTGAATGCGCCTTAACGGCGCCGTAGTGCGGATCGGCAATTGTATAGTTTACTTTTGCGCCGGGGTTATGAACTGTCCCCCAAATATTGCCCGACGATGACAGCACGCCCAAAACGCGGTGTTCGGGAGGAACCCAGGGGTCTAAAAGTTCTAACTGAGCGGATGTAATCTTATATTTTGCTTTTACGGAATCACCGCGCAATATCCCTCTTGCCTTAAGCTCACCGGCAGGAATTTTTATATTATCCCGCTCAACAAAAAGATCCGCTGATCCTTGAAGTTTTATATCTGACCCCAAAATGACAGTACCATTGCTCAAAGCGTGAGTGTTCTTCTCTTTTAACCTAATATCTTTCCAAAGAACAGTATCCCCTCTAATCAGCGCAAGTCCGTAAGCGGTATCTACGCTTATACCGCCGTAGTTAAGATTACGCCCGCTTACAGAAGCGTGAAGAAAAAGCGAATCGCGGCCGCCGTTTAAAAACAGATCCGCCTCTACCTCTCCTGTCAGAGGATAATCCAACTTTAAAAAAGTAAACAGTGAATCAATTTCACCCGCGGCGTGAGCCTCAGCTCTTTTGATATCAACTTTGCCGTTATTGACAGAGAGCAAAATATCGGCGCTGTCTGACCGCATTCCCCGCCATTTTACATCGGTTCCCTTTAATGACGCTGTGATAGACGGATCGTATACGTATCCGTCTATATCAACATGAGACATTATAAGACCTTCTGCACGTTCCTTGGCAAAAATATAGGTGAACGCCGCTGGATCCGGAAGCCGTGCGGATAAGGAGCCGCTTACCTTGCCGTTTTCTGAGTTAAGCCGTCCGCTCCCCTCAAAACGGTTAGAGCCGAAACTTCCTCTAAGGCTCCATAAATCGTTACTGAGAACAACTCCCATATTGAAAGGACTGCCAAGCGCTCCGCCGCTTAGATTGGCGGAGAGGTCAACAAAAGAGGGAACATTTAACCCGCTTCCCGACGCGTTAAAACGCACGTTTCCATTGTCAGCCCCTGTTGTAAAATCACCAATGTTAAGCTCTTTTGAAATGCCCTCCGCGTCAAGCTCCGTTAAATCAGCGGAAACTGAATAATAGCCGAACGCCGGCCCGCCGCCCCCGCGGATAAGAGCTTCCATGAGAAGCGCGGCGTTAACCTCAAAGAGTCCAAGATCGCTTACACCCCTTATCTTTGCCCGTCCGTACTCATCGCTGCCGTAGTCCGCTTCAACGTTCAGTGTTTTTATCTGCTGACCGCGGTAGCGCAGATTACTCCCCCTCACACGGCTTGACAAAACAGGATGGTTAAGCGTCCCGCGAAAAGATGCGGTTCCTTCAAGTATACCCTCTTTACCGACCCCTTTGTCGTATGTGTAAAGCACGGGAACGGGGGGGACAGCGGTTTTAAAATTCGCGTGCATATCCCAAGGGTCATTTTTAAAATAAGAGAGCCCGCCGTAACCTGTTATACGGGTGCCGCTGCCTTCAAGCAGCATCGCGTTTACGTGAAGATTTTTCCAAGTGACAGTACCCGCTGCCCAAAGCGTATCAATCTCCCCATCCCACCAAGGGCTTCTGTATGAACCCTGCGGCACCTTAAGTTCAACGGAAAACGAATCAAGTTTGTGGAAATTGGCTGTAGCTGCGGCGTTTTTTATCTCTCCAACCATATTGTTGCTATGATCACGGTATACCGCGTTAATCCCATCTACCTTAGCATTACCGAGAACCATTTTGACAGGCCAGTTATCGGGGTTAGTCCGGTTATCGCCGCTTTTTTCCTCTTTCTCCTTACCGTCATCACTCTTTTTTCTATTTGGGTCTTTAAGAAACGCGGGCAGAAACGGAAGCAGTATATCATTACCCGGAGCCATTACAATGTGTCCGCGTACATCTGTCGCGTGTACATGGCGTACATTTACTGTTTTTTTAAAAATTGATGGGAACCAGTAATGCGCGACCACATGTTTTGCGGTTATGGAATCCCCAAATTCAGCGCTGCCTGTCGCGCGCAGTCCGTAAAAATCTACCCGCGAAATAAGGTTTGACTCAATCCGCTCTATGCTTATTTCACCTAAAAAGAATTTATTCATCTCAGCTTCAGCAAACCTCAGAGCGCGCTGCTGAAAAGGGGGATATAAAAGCAGATAGAAAAACATAACGCTTATTGTAAACAGCATTATCGCGGCCGCAAGCGCTCCGGCAGAGCCCCACAATAACGCGCGTTTTAGTTTTGTCATCTTACCCACAGTATACCCTTTTTACAAATCACAATAGCTGTAATAATTTTTGAGACAATCCGACAATATAAATCCTATTAAAATAATATATATCCATAATATATTGCATAATCCAAGGCGAGATTGAGCAGATTCGCAGTGGTATATACCGGTACACAGCGCGCGTTTACACTGCACCGCACGCAACTGCACGCAGGGCCAAAACGCGTGCCGTTATTCAATATACGTATTGGTTTATAAAAAAGTGGCGTAGTATTTTGTGAGGATAATCAGCGTGAATTATAGCGTCTTATGCTTCCTCAACAGCCTCCGCCTCCTCCGGCACAAGCCCCGCATACTCATTGAGCTTATTCCTGAGAGTACGGATTGATATCCCAAGCATCTCCGCGGCTTTGGTGCGGTTTTGCGCGCAAAAATTAAGCGTTTTTAGGATGAGCTGCTTTTCGGCGTCGGCTATGGTGATTCCCGCTTCTATGCCGCCGCCGTCCTGAGATTTGCCGCGCGCCGCGCCCATGAATTTGTCGGAGAAACCAAACGCTTCGGGATTGATAAAGCCGGAGCGAGTGAGTACTACAGCGCGCTCAACCGCGTTTTCAAGCTCTCTTATGTTACCGTTCCAGCTGTGTGATAACAATAGCTTTTCACATCCGTCAGAGAGGCCGTCTACGCTAAAACCGTTCTCATCATTAAATTTTTTGATAAAATGTTCAACTAATCTAACGATATCATCTTTTCTCTCACGTAAAGGCGGCAAATTTACATGAAAGACATTGAGACGGTAATAAAGATCTTCGCGGAAACGTCCGTTTGCGATCTCTTCTTCAAGATTTCTGTTTGACGTAGCGAGTATCCTTACGTCAACTTCTACCGGTTCATCCCCCCCTACTTTTTGAATCTCTTTCTCCTGAAGCGCGCGCAAAAGTTTTGCCTGCGCCGCTATGGGCATTTCACTGATCTCATCCAAAAGCAGAGTACCGCCGTTTGCGGCTTCAAATTTTCCCGCCTTGGTTTTTATCGCGCCTGTAAACGCACCCTTTTCATGTCCGAAGAGTTCCGATTCAATCAACCCTTCCGGTAATGCGGCGCAGTTGATCTTTACAAACGGGCCTTGACTTCTTGGACTTTGGAAGTGGATTGACCGAGCGATAAGTTCTTTACCTGTACCTGATTCACCGGTGATAAGAACAGTAGAGCGGCTCTCGGCTACGCTTTTAGTAAACGCGCGGATTTTTTCAAGTGTAGCGCTGTGACCGACATAGTCCCATTTTTTGACAAGCGCTTTTTTCAGCTTTTTATTTTCAGATACTAATGATCTATACTGCAGAGTTCTCTCCACGGTGATTTCAAGCTCTTTTAGAAGCGTGTCGCCCTTTTGCAGAAAATCATACGCACCCTTTTTCATAGCGTCAACAGCTGTTTCTATTGATCCAAAAGCCGTCACGATTAAAAAAGGCACATCGATATCGATCTGCTTTATCTTCTCCAAAAGCTCAACGCCGTTCATAGGCTTCATGCTGAAATCGGAGATCACTGCGTCAAACTGTTCCTGTTTGAAAATCTCCACAGCCTCAGGCCCGCTTGACGCGGTTTTAACCTCATAACCCGCACGGCGCATCGTCTCAGCGATAGCCTCGCGAATCGGCTCCTGATCGTCAACTACTAAGATATTCTTTTTTTCCATATACTGCCTATCTCCTCTATCCCCTACAACGCACGGGGTTGAAACCCCGTGCTGCAATCTTACACCCCTAAAAGGGTGAAAACAAAACATACCTGATATCCAAAATCAAGCTGAAAGCCCTCAGCCAACATAGGGCAACGCCCTATGTTGTGCGGCGCCCCATGTTATAAAGCACCCTGCATATCTATCTAACCAGCTAAGCCGCAGGCAAAAACGCTCTGATCCGCGTTCCCTTGCCCCGCTCACTTTTTATATCAATAAGACCGCCGTGCGACTCTATTATCTTCTTTACAATCGCGAGTCCAAGACCTGTCCCGTCTTCCTTTGTGGTAAAGAATGGATCAAAAATCTTGCTCAAATTTTCCTTACTTATCCCCGAACCGGTATCACAAACAGAGAACGAAATATAGCGGCTCTCACCCGCGTCCTTTTCAATCTCAACACTTAACGTACCGCCCTCTTCCATCGCTTGAACAGCGTTTAAACATAAATTGATAACCGCCTGATTTATCTTTTCAGGGTCAACCAAAACATGAAGCTCCTCAAAGCCTGAAAACTTCTTTTCTACTGTTATATCACGGCCGAGACGCTCAATCTCTATCTGCGTAAAATCTACAATCTCTTCAAGCATCATGTACAGAGGTACTTTTCTAAATTCAGAAGCCATCGGCCTTGTGTAAACTAAAAGATTGGAGACTATTTTGTTTAGCTTCGAGATCCCCTCTGTAATTCTGCCCAAAGTTTTGCGCCTCGGGTCGCTTTGCTCCATATCCCTCTCCAAAAGCCCCGCCCAAACCCCCATAGCGCCCAAAGGATTTCTTATCTCGTGCGCCACGGTGGCAGACATCTCTCCAAGCGCGGCCATTGTTTTAGCCTGATGCATCTCCTTTTCAAGCGCCTTTACGCGTGACATATCGCTGAATATTTCAACCGCTCCAAGTTTACGGCCGCTTCTGTCTTTGAGCACCGCCGTATGATAGCGAATCGGTACCGGCTGATTGCTCTTTGTCCACAAGATTCTCTCGTCGCGCTTTATTTCATTACCGTTTTTAAGCGTAGATAAGATAGCGCTCTCTTCTTTTTTATCGGCAAAAACATCACTGTAACGGTTGCCTTGAACCGTTTGGGACTCAAATCCGGTTATAAGCGCGGCGGCGGTGTTAAAATGGGTTATTACCCCTTCGGTATCTACCCCTACTACCCCGTTGTCCATCGCCTGCAGTATGCTGTCAAGGTAAGTCTCAACTTTTTCCTGTTTGGCAAGACTGTCTTCAAGCGCGAGGTTTTTGCGGTCAAGCTCAAGATTTACCTTTTTGAACTCTTCCTGCATCGCGCCGTAAGCGCGCTCAAGTTTTTCACTTCTTACCTGAAAGTCAACAAACGCCTGACGGAGACTCTCAAAAACCTCAGCGGAAATCCCCGCGCCGATGCTGCCCTCCGCTTCAACCGCGCCGCTCACAAGTTCTGACTCCCGCCGTTTTTTTCATACATCTTTTGAAGATAGTTTTTTAACTTTTCTTCTTCGCCCAAAAACTCTTTTATCACACTCTCCATCTGCGCGAGTATTCCATTTAGTATAGCCGCATCACTCTGTAAAGCGAGCGTTTCACGGTGCGTTTGCCAGTATTCCACAAATTCAGCGCTTGCGGTGCGCTCCTGTTCTATCGATTCAAGAAGACGCTTCTTTTTTTCTATACCCGCTATCAGCGCCGCCGCGTCACCGCGCGAAAGGATGAGTTTGCTCAGTGTTGAACGGACGGTGTCTCTCAGCTCTTTATAAAAAGAGAGCTGCCGCTCAAAAGAATCGCACAACTCTTCGATTACCTGTTTATCATTCAACACAATGTTACCTTTTGACAGAACGATACTCGTGTTCCCAAATTGTATCTTCAAGTTTCCACTGCGCCTGCTTTGCCCAGTAGTCATCGGGATAAAGACGCATCAGCTCTCTATAGGTATCAACCGCCTCGCGGTGCTGTTTTAAATTGCGCTGGATGTTCGCAATCTGAAAAAGCCCCCACGGCGTCTCCTGAAAAGCTGGATATCTTCTTGTAACCCGTTTGTAATCTTCAAGCGCGGCGGCGAATTGCCTTTGCTGGAATTTTATATCAGCAATTTTATAATGACTGTCAGGCACACGGAAGAAGATATTATTCTTTTCGCCGATATCTGCCGCAGCCGCGTAAAACGTAAGCGCCCTGTTGGTATTGCCGACCGAGACACTTGAGTTCCCAAGTTTAAAGTTAAGCACCACTTGGTCAAACGGACTCTTCGACGCGTTCGCAAGCGCCTGCGTGTATGCGTCAACAGCCTGCCTGTGCTGCTGGAGATCGGCAAAGCTGTCGCCTAACCGTTCCCACGCCCTGCCTACCCACTCGTGATTTCTGTGATTCTGTATAAACTGGCGGAAAAGCCTCTC
>Ga0123353_10004338_pt1 | contig 18239 bp, 15 predicted proteins | sample TergutLab28metaG_3_FD_92763 | JGI IMG/M metagenome (GOLD analysis project Ga0123353, IMG submission 92763) | Labiotermes labralis P3 segment gut microbial communities from Petit-Saut dam, French Guiana - Lab288 P3 | ecosystem: Host-associated > Arthropoda: Insects > Digestive system > Gut ... | reverse complement strand
GTTCAGGTTCAACGAGGGTGAGCTTTTCCACCTGAGAGACGACACGCTTTCAGGTGTTATGACTTACGGCTGGGGCATACCGAGAGCCTTGTCGCACTTTCAACTGGTGTGGCAGTTGGCTTGCCTGTACAAGATCAACGAAGCCATAGCCGTCGATTACTCCATACCCAAGCGGCTGTTAACACCAGCACCTCGTTCAGGGGCATCCGATGGGGTGACTGCAGACCCAGCGGGAACTATTGACCTGCTACCGTACTTGCATCAGGTGAAGAATATGTGGGCCTCCAATGATCTCGGTCGCGTGGAGTTCCTGCCGTTTCCCGTACAGTATCAGCTGCTGGGAGGTGACGCAAAACAGCTAGTTCCTGATAACCTGTTACAGTTTGCCGAGGATGCCCTGCTGTCGGCGTTGGACGTACCCGCAGAGCTATATCGGAACACTCTAACAGTTGACGGCGCTCCGCTGGCGTTGGCGCTGTTTGAGAACAAGTGGCGGTGGTTCCGTAACGAAATCGAGAGATTTCTGTATTGGACGGCTGACAAACTGACACCCAAGCTTGGTTGGTCGCCTGTGAAAATGGAGCTCATGCCGCTCAGGATCAGCGCTGACGTTCAGAAGGCTACGCTTGATGTTCAGTTGGCGGCTCAGAATTCTATCAGCTGGGGCACTGCGCTTAAGAGCGCCGGGCACAACTACCTGGAGGAGCAGAAGCGTATTATTGATGAACAAGTCCTCATCGCTGAGCTTCAGGAGAAATTGGAACAGCAGGGAGAGGTTAAGGGAATGCTACCCAACGTTACGATGTCGCCCAATCCGGCGGCAGCTGGCGAACAGCCACCTCCGCCGGAGGAGGGCGGAGGAGATCCAGCTATGGGTGGTGGAATGCCACCCGGTGGCGATCCGATGATGGGCGGCGGCGGTGGCGCTCCGCAAATGTCGCCGCAGGGTATGGGTTTGATGGGTAAGATGCAGCAAGGTCAGATGCCCAACGATTACGAGAAGATGGCGCCTAACGACATACTCGGTATTGCTCAGCAGTATGCTCAACAAGTTAAACAGGCCGAAATGTCAGGCACTAGGCGTCAGATGCTAAATCAACTCAGAAACGAACTACCAGATACCATATACGCCGTGGTTCAGGAGGAGCTGCGTAAACTAGATGAGCAGCAGAAGCGCGATGGTTACCAGATGGCAGCAGGAGGAGGCGAAGGCGGTGAAGCGCCCATGTAATTTCCGAATAGTAAGTTTTTTTAAGGTAAAATAGGTGCTATGCCTAAGCAGATTTCATCAATGACAAAGGATCGCCTTAAAGAAGCGGTTCACGATATGGCCATCATAACGGACGAAGGCACGCATCCAACTGCCGCCCTAGTCAAGGTGGCAAAAAGTTTGGGCCTAACTGAAGACCAAACACGTCTTGTTGGCCGCGCGTTCAACACGGCTAAGACCGCAGACGTGCGTACCGGTGGGACCTCTATCCTGGAGAAACTGGCCACGACCGCTATTGCTGACTGCGAAGACGCTGTTGCTCAGCTCAGTCAGACCAAAACAGCCTCGGCCAGCAGTATCGCTGGGATTTACATGACCGATAAACCGGTCGGTATTTTGAAAGGCCTGTCGGAAAAGGTAGCGCACGATCTTGCCAAGCAGGAGTTATTTAAGGCGGCAAAGCCAGAGCTGGAGAAACCAGAGACGTCTTTGAAAAAGATGATGTCGGACTATCAATATCTGGACCTGCAGGTATCAAAACTGGCCGGTCACGCTGAGAGCTGTAAGGAACAGCTTAACGCCTCGCTCCAGGTTTTGCAGCTCTACTCTAGTAAGTCGTCACCAGAGGAGCGAATGGCTACCAAGCTGGCAGCGGTACGCAGTATCGGCAAGAAGATACTGACTTACATTGATGACGCCCTGCCGACGCCGGAACGGTCAACGAAAGTAGCCCAGGCAAATCCTCACTTGTTAGATTTGGTTGATGACGTTTACCGCAGCGGGGTCAGGGTAAAACAAGCCATTGATACACTCAAGACCGTGGTCGAGTGTCGTCAGAAAATAGCAGCCGCCATAAAAAAAAAGTTAAAGGTCGACAACCAAGAGGTAGAAAACCCCGTGGTCGATAAAGCGGCTGCAAGCGACTTAGTAAATACGCTACTACTTTCGGCGAACCTGAAAAGGTTGTCTCCAGACGCGTCAGGTGAGCGTGAGCCTGATATAGGTGTCAAATCCCGGTACGTAAGACACGGCATACTGACACCAGAGCATAGGCGGCGAATTGAGCGTATCAGGATTAAGTCACTGATGAACGATGTGATGGCCAACGATGATATTATCGGCGGCTACGATCAGGACGATGTGTTTCGCGCGTTTAACGAACTTCAAAGGACGGCCCCGGACGCAATGTCTAGGCCTATGATAGCAAGGTCGTACCTTAGGGAGGCACTCGCTAAGGGCGGTACACTGGGTTCGTACGATATCAATCCGTTGATGAGTTATGATAAGGACACAGCCTCGCAGCGTGTTTCTACAATGAAAGCTCTCGAGTCCGATGAGCCAGGCAAACCAAGTAACAAATCCGATAAAACCTAAGACATGAGAATCACTGAAGCACGAAAACTGGTAGAAGAAGCATTCGAGAAGGCCGCAAAGGTTGACAAGGACGTAGGTAAGAGGTCCGCGCTATTTACCTTAGGAGGTACCGGTCTTGGGGCCGGCCTTGGGTTGTTAGCTTCTGAGTTTGTCGGTGACGAACACGAAGGTGATCCTGAGCTTGCGAGATTGAAAAGAAAGCGTCGTAGAGTGTCTGCGATTTTGGGGGGAGCTGCAACCGGCGGCCTAGGAGGGCTAGGGCTCGGTTTAGCGGACGGTCTTGCTACGGCTAGCGGAGCACCTAAGCCCCTAAGAAAGGGTTCGTTATTATCGCGTCCTGTTATAGGCGGAACAGGTGCGGCGTTGGCTGCTGGCGCAACGTTTTGGCCTCAACTTCGCGATGCGGCTAGAGGCTTTACCAGTAAGCAGTTTGGTATCGGGGGCGAGGGCGGCGGACCGGCGCTATCACCAGGAGCTACAGTACCGGGTCAGAATTTTACAGTACCGGTAAGGTCATTGAAGGATATACTGGCTAACATGAAAGAGTATGCTGATGCTAACCAAAATCCCGATGCAAGCCTGCTTGATGAACTGGCTAACGCAGAGCTTTATAGAGATTACCAGAACGCTAATAGGCAGGCGCCTTCAGTGTTATCTAGGTACGAGGGCAGGATTAGGGCCGGCGTAGCTGGCGCGGGATCACTCATGACGCTAGGTTCGTTGTTATACCCGAGCAAAAAAGAGGCCAGCATTAAAGAGCGTGTCGCTTTGCGAGAGTTGACCAGGGAGAAGCAGGCCATATTTGGTTCAGCGGCGAACAACGCTATCTCCGGGTTGAGCCGTTTTGGTCTTAATCTGTGCGCGAATCAAATTAACAGTGACCCAGTAGGTGCTTACAGAACAGCGGAAGGCGTGGCCCAGAACGCAGGTAGGCGCCTACGTAAAGCAACTTGGAGAGGGCAGCGAAGGTCAATTCAGAATATGATGCCGGACCACATGATAAATGGATCACCTATGATGGCTAGTACACTTGGAAGATAGACATGATTACAAAACAAGGACAACACGTTGGCTTAGCAGAGATCACTCTCAGTAAGGAGGCGGGCTTAGGGTCCATGGCGTTAAAAGGTTTGATGTTGGCTAACCAGCACAAAGGTATAACCCTAGGCGCCATAGGCGCCGGTGCCGGGCTATGGAAAGGTTTGCGAGGTCAGCGCCAAAAAGCGCCCGACAGACTACAGCATCAGGTTAACTTGGTTGACCCGAACAGGCAGTTTACGAGCGCTCCAAACGTGTATGGTATGAGAACTCACACACCGCTTGTTCAGTCTATGAACCAAGTCAGAGCAGACCAACATAGGCAGGCCATGATGAACAAGTCAGGCTCGTTTCTGCGAGATATGATGCAGAAAATCGTGCCGTATCAGCCGCATACGCCTGGAGCGCACATAAGTCCAGCGCAGCGTGCGATGCAAGGGGATCGTAAGTCTCACGGGTATAATAGGGGTCAGCATGGTTCATTCGTGAACAACATGATGACAGCGGCCCAGAAACGCCGAGCCGGTAAGGAGAACTTTGCAACGGCTCAGCGAATTGCGTTACAGAATGACCGAGAATCAGATCGGCTACATGAAGCAGAGGTCAGTAATTGGGCTGCCAGAGGGCGACCAGGAATTGCACCTCGTAGGAAATCACCAGAAAGACTAATGGGGCAGTTTAATGCGCATCTCGGACGGTAGACAGAATAGCGGATCAGCACTTCGCCAACTCTGCGGAGCAGAGCAGACTAAGGTTGCGTACGGAGTTTTGGAGCCTTTCCGAGCTATCGGTCGCGGCGTGCAGGACATGGGCACCGGTATTCGCAGAGGCGGTGAGAATTTGTGGGCAGGCTTGAGTCACTTCAACCCGATACCGGGTTCGCAGGGTAACATGGCGATCAGGTACGGGCAATCCGCCCAAGACCTGGGGCATAAGATCAAGCAGTTACAAAATGAGCGAGAGTTCATGCAGAATAATCTTGGCAACAGGGCGAATCAGTTTTCGTTCAGAAACATAGATCGAGATATTGCAAGGGCTCAAAAAGATCAGCAACGGTATATTACCAAAGATAAGTCGCTGTCCGCTAACGCCATGAATTGGAATAAGTATAACCCCGCTGCCCAGATGCAGATGATGCAGCGGCGCGATGAGCAGCTGGGTTTTCACGCTAATAACCACCTGGTACAGGGGCGCGATGCTAACAAGATGCTGTCATCGCAAGCGCCAAGAGGACCGTCTGGCCCGTCGCCTATGGTATCAGGTAAGCAGCACGCACAAACTGTAAGACAAGGACTAAGACCATCTAACCAGAATCAGGTGGGGATGACATAATGTATAAACACGTAGACGTAGGTAGTTGGGATTTCGGGGTGAAGACGGCGGAGATTATTCCGGTGTCTTCCCGTGGCCTCACGATGTCAGACGGTAACGCGTTCTTCGAGAAGCGAGCTGGTTCGCATGAGTTCCGCGACGTGCTTGACCGCATGAAATTGGCTAAGGATGAGATACCAGTCCACCTGATTGCGATGGGGTCTACTGAGTCTTACGGCCCGAACAAGAACAATGACGGGTTCAAGACTGCAATGCTTAAGCGTGATCACCCTACGTTTGTCAGTAATGCTCACGTATTTTACCACCATGACAATAAAGACCCCAAGAACGCTTTCGGCAAAGTGGCGGCTTCGTTATTTAACGACGAGATGGATCGAGCGGAGCTCCTAGTGCTCCTGAATGGAAGTAAGGAGGCAGCTGAGAAGAATGGGGGCAAGGTAGCGCCGCAAGAGGACGTAGACCTCTTAAACGCTGGCGGCGAGCTTCCTTGGTCAATGGGAATAGGTGTGCCGTCAGATTTATGTGAAAACTGTAAGAACGCCGCTCCTACGGTAGATGACTACTGCGAGGAGCACGAGTGTATCCACCCGGAGACAAAAAAACAAAGATTTGGCTGTAAGAGCGGGCTAGGTAAGACAGCAGAGGACGGTTTTGTCCAGTATGTTGACAATCCTAAAGGACGATTTAAGGACATCTCCCGCGTATCCTCGCCAGCAGATAGAACAGCTTACGGCGGCAAGGTAGACTACGCTTCCGAGAAAAAAGCAGCTTTCCTAATCGAGAAATACGCAGCCGCTGCTGGGCGATCATTGGGCGGAGCCCACCTCGCCCTCGCGCGAGGATACGTAGATGATGAGGAGCGACTGGTCAAAGTGGCCGCCCTCCAGATATACAATACGACTCTGAAAAAGCTAGCTGCCGTGGAGGCGACGTTACTACCCGCGCCTGAGGTGCTCGCAAACGCTGCAGGGTTTAGTGAGTGCGACGAGCTCCCTTCTCAGGTAGCCAAGTTTGCAGCCAGTAGCACGGAGCAAGCCAAGAATGAATACCTTATGCGACTGGCAGACTTTGACATCGTACTTTCACCTAAGCAGTTTGCTAAGTTTGCAGGTTACCAGGTAACAGAAGCATACCCGTCAGCTGTGAAAGGTATGTTCTGCCGGCTTGACCGAGCTCACGATAACAGACTGGGACTACTCACCAAATGCGCAGAGTACGTGGCCAAGAAATCTCGCACACACCCAGCATACGTTCAGTTGTTCAAGAAGGCTAACCATTACACGCCTAATGGACAATGGGAAAGGATTGTATCTGGTACAATGAGCACCAAGGTTGGGACAACAAAGGTCGCCAGCTCACCAACGAACACTGATGTCAAGGCCGCTGTAGAGTATTGTCTCTACAAAATAGCTGCGATTTCAAGAATGGAAGGTGATATTCACCTTATTACGGCATGTGTCCAAAATTTTTGATTTTGACACGTAACCACTTTTTTTTCCGCTAAAATACTAATTAGCTGGCACAAAGCCACGAAAGAACTATGAGAAAACAAGCAAATAATCTTATGGATGGTGTTCTCGGTCGAATTCTCGATGACTACGGCATGAGCGTCAAGTCCGGCCGTGATCTCGTGAAGAAGGCCGAGGAGTGCCAAGACGGTGTTAGCTCTGAGCTGAGGAACGAAGACTCTGGTAAGGACGTAGACGAAGATAGCGTCTTTGCTCCTGAAAAGAAGATGTACAAGGAAGACGGCTCTACCGAAGGCGGCAACTGGATATCTGACGGTAAGAAGGAGCTCCCTGAAACCCCGTCTGGCGAGCAGCCTACTTTCGACAACTACATGACCGGTGACTCGGAAGGCGGCACAGCATCCACGAAGAAAACAAATACAGACCCCGGCTACCAAGAAGGCGCATCTGTTTCAGGTGACCTCAGCATCAGCGGGTCGACAGTTGACAAAGGCGCAGCCTTTATCAAGATGGCACAAGCTTTTGTGCCGGCACACGAGGCGTTCCTCGAAAAACTCGCTGGAATGGTTCATTACGTGAACAAAACCGCAAACCCTATGATGGACCCGGCGGCGATGGGTGGTGACCCTGCCGCTATGGGCGGAGATCCTTCAGCAATGATGGATCCCAATGCTGCAATGGCTGGCATGGGTGGCCCGGGTCAGGGCGGCGAAGAAGAAGGTATCGACATGAGCGAAGGTGAGCTTGATCCCGCAGACGCGGCATTGGTTGAGAGCCTTATTCAGACACAAACTGGCGAGAACCCGCTTTCTGATGAAGAGGTTGCTCAGATTCAAGCTATTCTCGATAACGCCGACGGTGGCGGAGAGGCCGCAATGGACCCTGCTGCAATGGGTATGGATCCGGCAGCTATGGGCGGAGACCCAGCAATGGCTGGCGGCGCTCCTCCGATGGATCCTTCAATGGCTCCGATGGAGGGCAAGGTCGCTTATGACCGAAACGCCATTATGGCATGGGGTCAGCAGGTCGACCGTGAGCATGCTTTTGCGCAAGATAAGTTGGCCTCTGTTGGCGAGCCGGCACTTAGTGAGGGTGAGCTCCAGTATGTAGAGGGTATACTGAAACAAGCGTGCGGCGACGAAGATTTCGACCCCGAGTGTGAGTACGACGACGACGATGACGACATCGACGCCCAGCTCGACCAACTCAGCCCCGAGGAGCTTCAAGCGCTTATCGCAGAAATTGAAGCCGAAGAAGGTGGTGGAGAGCTTGAAGCTGAAGGACTCGATGACGGTTGCGGTATTGACGAAGAGACTCTCATGGAACTCATCAGCCAGCTACCTGAAGAGGAAGCGGCGGCCGTGATCATGGAACTGCTCGATGGCGACGAAGGACTCGATGATGCTTGTGCTGAGTCAGGGGAGCCTGACCTCGACGACAACGAACTTAACGCCCTTGCCGAGGTTGCACTCGATGAGGAGGGCTACGGCCCGGAAGCTTACGGTAACTCTGACGAGTACAAAGAAGCCTCTGCGCAGGATGAAAAAGCCCGTCTTTTTAAGAAGGAAGCTAAGCTTCAAAAGAAGTATGCCAAACTCCAAACGAAGATGGCAGCGCTTCAACCGAAGAACGCCGCGCAGGCACGCAAAGCTCAGCGTTATGGGCAGGTAATTGATTCTCTCATTAGAAAAAAATAACCATCATGAACAGATTTACTGAATTTGTTAAGAGTGCCGCTGAGTACAGTCAGCAAACCGCTAACGTGGTTGAGACGGCCTGGGGCGCTCTTCAGGAAATACAAGCTCAGCGCACCAAGTGTGCTGAGATGGCGCCGAAGACAGTGGCTGCTCTGGCGGCTCTGACGAAGGCAAACGGACAACCTTTTGTCCCTGAAGGCTTCGAGAAGCAGGCTTCGGCTTGCCTCACGTCTCATCAGGACACGATTAAGTTGCTTAATCATGTCATCATCGAGTACGGGAAGCTGAAAGAAGCCAATGACAGGCTCACGCCTGCTATCGGTCGGGCAAACGGTAAAACTGCGTCAGAGCGGCGACCTATCAGTTTCGATAGCCCCGAATCCAATGCTATGCGGCGGTTCACGGAGCTGTGCAACGCGGAGTAATTAACGAACCTTTAACCAATCACAAATACGATGAGTGACTTAAATTGGAAATCACAATATCGCGGAATCAAAGGCTGCCAGGGGATAGTGTTTAGCGGACCTACCGCTACTTCGACATACCAAACGCAGTACCATGCTCCGCTTGAAGATGACTATACGGCGCTTCCGAACGGTCGGGTTGTTTACGTCAACAGCGACGGAAAGCTCACCCCGGTATGTCCGGTGAACGCTGCGAACCGTTTGGCTATTCCTTTGCTCCTGAGCGAAGGCGGTGCCCAGATTGCTACTGTTCCGCAGACGTACCGTCACGGAATGGAAGCTCCATACCGAACGGCGATTCCGCAACCCAGACCGAACGTCATGGCATTGCCGCTGTCCGTGGGGTATGAGTACCTCTCGACAGAGTTCGACGACAGCAGAACGTACACCTACAACCAAGCCTTGACCAGTGTAACCACTGCGAACAGTTTGGACGCAGGGAAGATTGTTCCGCTCACCGCAAATACGCAGGTATGTATCGGCTTCGTTTCTCAGAAACCCGGTCTGCCTCGTATTTACGGCGACCCGGCACAAGGTGTGGCAGGAAACCAGATTGGTTACCCTGCTGGCAACGCTGGTTTTCCGTCAACAGTTCCTAACCCGATGCACGCGGTGACTGGTAAGAACCATTCGGCGTTGTCCTTCTGGGGGCTCCCGCTTCCGTGCGGTGCAGTCGCAAATTAACCCTTAACCATTCAGACAGCAATGACACAAGATATAGCGAACTATGAGCTCGAGCAAGAGCGTGACAAGGTTGCGAATGCCAACTTTACCCGTATGGCGTTATCACCCAAGCACGAAGAGCGAGAGAAGGCTGCTGAGATTGGCTCAGAAATTATTCGTGAGCGTATTCGTGAAAAAGCGATGCCGATGTCAATGTTCCATTGGAGCACGACAACGAATGACGACTTGATTCCTCAGCTCGACAGCGAAGAAAACATGAGATACTTCGACTACGAAGTGGATAGTCCCGCCTCGTTGAGTGTAGGTCTCTACTCGAACCCATCCAACTACACCTTCGGTGGAAGGCGTGGGGCGATGAAGTTCTACAAAATCATGACCCCGCGTATGCACAAGGACACCAACGAAATGCGTACTTATTCGTACGACATTCGTAAGTTGTTCGCTGACAACATTGTTCGGGACATGGCCATTACACTGAACATGGACTGGCTTACGTCGAACCTGGCTTGTATTGGTTCGCCCGGAGTCACTCCTCAATGGGCTCACGGGCCGCAGTGGAAGCAAATCCAAGGTACTTGGGGCCGGGAAACCATCCCGAACGTCAAGTCTCAGATGATTCGCGTTCAGGGCGACCGAGGCTTCGAGGTGAAGCAGCTGCTGGTCAACACGCTTACAGCAATCGAACCGGCTAAAATGGGCCGCGAAGAGAGCGGTGGCGACTTGGCGCAGACGATGCTTCAGGAAGGTGTTGCGGAAAGCTCTTGGGGCGGATTGCAGTGGTACATTACCCTCAATACGTTCATGGTGCCGACCGGAACCATCTGGGGCTTCACGGATGAGAAATACTACATCCGCTGCTCCTACCTCCAGGAAACCACGATGTACATCAAATCGGAATACGATATGATCGAGTTCGTGGCCATGTGTAACCTTGGTATGCTTATTGTCAACACACGGAACGTTATTCGTACCGACCTGTTGAACATGCCCAAGGAGTAAACAAAACCGACAAGCCCCGGCGTGAGTTGGGGCTTCCACACTTCAACATATACTTAAGCAATGACTCCTATCACAATGAATTGGCCGCATAGTTACGCGGTAGTGTTTCAGAACATTTCTGGTCGTACCTTGGACATTCCTTGGTTAGGCCGGCGCGGTGTTGTGCTGAAGCAAGATGAAATAGTTGCCGTTGTAGGCGACCCGCTGACGCAGCCGACCCAGTTCTATCGTTACGACGGCAAAAAGAGCATCTCGGCTCTCGTCGAATTGATTGAGGACGGGTTGCTCGCTGTGCTCAGTAGACCTGGTGGCGACAAGGAAAAGGATAACACTGAAGTACCGCTTGTTGGTGCTGACGGCGTTACTACCCTCCCTGGCGTTAGAATCGAAATGTAACAACCTTTACGGGTATCCACTCCCACATCAATACAATGACAGAGAACGAAAGAATTGAAATGCTGAAAGTGGCCTGCACGCGACTTGCTCGCACCGGTCTTCAGTTGATCCAAGAAGGCGATCCCGAGTCCGGCGTAGCCTTCGTGAAGGTCGCCGAAGCGCTTGCGCAGGGACATACCCTTCAGGACACGTTGGATTACTACTTCCCTCCGCAAACTCACGAGAAGGTTGCGCACGTGTTGGACGAAGTTGCCGCTACTCCTAGCTTGGTGGCGAAAGAGACGTTCAAGCAAGCTGCCGTACAGGAAGTGTTGCGACGGAAGCAAGCCGCAGCTCAAGGAGGCGCATACTCACAACACCAGAAGCTGGCTAACTTCGGTCAGATGCTCCAAGACCCAGCAGTACGTAACGCGCTAATCGGCGGTCTTGGCGGCGTAGCGGTTGGTGGTATCGGGGGTGCCCTTGGCGGCGGCAAAAAAAAAAGATGAGTAGTATTCTTATGGGGGCCCTCGGCGGTGGCGCTCTAGGCGCAGGCGGGGGTTATCTCATGAGCGGTAAAGGCGGTCCGCTTGCACCTACTGACGCAAAAAAAGGTTTAAGTCGGGGACAGGTTGCGGCTCTTGGGGCCGGTGGTACAGCTCTAGCCGGGGCAGGTTACGCAGCCCATAGAAACCGAGGTGCGATTGAACGAGGCATAAAGTCTATCATCCCAGAAAGATACCATAGTGCGCTGCCCGAGTGGTACGGCACAGATGCCGGCGGTACTTATGGTGGCGGTAAGCAGAGGTCGCCAAACTTTGATTTCGGTAAGACGATTGGCGATCTTTTTGGCGGCAAAAAAAAACCACCTGTCGCTTCCCACGAACAAAGGCCACTTGAGGAGATAACAGGCAGTAAGCAAAACTTCCTGCCGTTCAAGGAGTAAATCTAACAGGTAACGAAAAGCCAGCGTGCGATACGTTGGCTTTTTTTTACTGTAAACAGCTGTCTGCAATTACTAAAAAAAATTTCTTTTTCATAAAAACCCCTTTTTCAACTGATATAATGAACTCATGGTAAGGGAAGTGAATCCAGCAAATCTGGGCTTCAAAGGCCCGCTGTTACTCACAGGGTTTTTAGAGTCGGCTTTGCAGCAACACTTTTTCACGCCTGACGGTATCTTTGATGACGCATTGAAGGAAATCCTCTGGAGAGACGACAATGTTACCCAGGATACAGTCGGTACAAGGATCTTTATTGCAACGAAGATCATACCCAATAATCGCAAATCTGAATTTAGGCCGGCTATCCTCGTTGATCGCGGAGAGTGGGCACGAAAGAAGGTAGGCATGTATGACCGAGAAGGTCTTGGGGATGTTTTATACGGCGATAAGGTCGATAGGTGGGACGGGTCACATTCATTTACCATACTGGCAAAGACCTATGCTTCGGCTGAGATTATTGCTCACGAGGTAGCGACCTTTTTTGAGGTTTACGGTCAGTTGTTAGCCGACCAAATTTGCTTGGAGCAGTTGATGGTAAACAGCATCTCCGCCCCAACAATGATTGGTGAAAACAATGAAACTTACCAAGTGGTTGTCAGTGTAGGTTACTGGCACCACAACAGATGGTCTCTGAATCAGATGAGACCGAAGATAAGACACATTCGACCTCTGATTACTGTTCAGGATTATGATGGTCGTTTTGAACCGAGAACCACTTTAACAGATCAAGATTACAATGGCTAAATACAAAGCACCAGGAATTGCGGTACACCAAACGATTCAACAAGATGCGGTTACCTTTCTCCCGGATCAAGACGTCGCTATTGTGGGACCTTTCGCAAGTTTGAGTCTCTACAACGCGTCAGCCGCTGAAAGAGCGAAAGCGCATCGCGGAAAATATGTTCGGGGCGGGCCCGGATCTACGTCTGTATACGACTGGATTCGCGCCATCGGTGACGACAAGGTGGATTACGATTTCACTCGCGTCTACCTCAGAGATGCTCTTTTGCAATACAGCCCGCCTGCTGGCGTAGACGTCACTGTCGTAGCAAACAAGTTCAACCAGGTGACCATCACCGGCGATTTCGCCGCACTTGGTCGACGGGTTGTGGCTGGCGACGTTGTCGGCATGACGGTAGACGGTAAAAAGGTTGTCAGTGCGATTCACGCTGTCGCCAGTATTACGCTTGATAATACCGTGACCGACGAGCCGATGGACGGCGCTGCCGGTAATACGTCTACTGGTGAGCTCACTGTCAGCGGAAGCTACAGTGGCCAGCGAGACGTCACCTACGTGGTGGAGGTTATCAAAGGCGGTGGCATCAGCGGTAGCGACAGGGCAGAACTCCGAACACTGACGACAACTGGCGAAGACACTTCCCAGGAATATCTCGCTTCGTCAGGTGCTACTCAGAACCTCGGAACTCGCGGACTTCAGTTCAAAGTAGGTGCGACTGGCACGTTTGTCCTTGGCGACAAGTTCATGTTCACGACGACCGCTGTAGCTGAGAGCGATACTAAAGTGCTCACGCTTCGACAGAATGTGCCTCTTCAGGCTACGGACTTGACTGTCAAAGCCGACTTCTATGTCGCACGCGATATTGAGGTCAGTCGTCAATACTTCGACCAGACGACCGAACACCTCAAGGTCTCCGGCGAGATTTTTGTCACGGACTTTGAGTTTCCTGGTGTGCCGCTTCCTATTGCGCAGGGCGAACTTTACGTCGAAAGCCGCATTTGGGGCGTACCGCCCACAGCTGCGGTTGGTGCCGGTGTTTGCGATACTGCGCTCGATCTCGAAGCCGCGTTGCCTGGACCTATTCACCCGGCCAACCCGCTGAAGTACGCCATCTACAAGGCGCTCCAGAACAGCGGCGGTCGTCCGGTCATTTATACAGTTGTAAAAGACCCAACAGATATTGAGTCCTGGAACGTGTCGTTCAACCGACTGAGCAAGAATCGCAACGCATACGCGATTGTGCCTCTGACAGATGACCCAGACGTTAAACGAGCCGCTATCGCGTTCGTTGACGCTGAAAGCTCCGACCAGATCAATCGCAGAAAGACCTGTTGGATTCACCAACCGCTGGCGTCGTCCATTCCGATCATCGAGTTCAGCTTTCAGAAGCCGACCTTGGCGACGGTTATCGACAATCCCGACCACGAAACCTCTGATGACATGTTCAACTACGTGTTGACTGACACAGCCGAGTTCGTCGGTGCAGGTGTTCGAGCTGGTGATGAGTTCCGCACTGGGTTCTACACCGATATCGAAGGCAACGTCAAATGGGAGACTCGTGTCATTCAACGAGTGATCAATGACGTTACGCTCGTGCTGAACGCACCGTTCAGACGAGGAGTGGCAGAGCCGCAACGGTTCGAGATTTGGAGACCCACTACGTCGGCTAACTTTGACGAAAACATCGGCAGGATTAACGTATGGAACAACCGGCGAGTTATTGCTGTCCATCCGTTTGCCTTGGCTGCTGACGGCTACAACATTTCCGGCTTCTACGGAGCGGCGATGGTTGCGGCTCTGACGTCCGGGTTGGCGCCGAACCGAGCCTCTACGCTTATGAACCTTCGCGGCATAGACGCGATTGTCGGGTACGAAGAGCTGTCCGAGCACAACCTGAACGACCTCGCTATCAAGGGCGTGACTATTCTGGCTCAGGATGATGATGGGCGAGTGTATGTTCGTCACACCATCACTACGGGTAACTTTGACATCCTGCATGAGCGTGAAGAAATGTCCACTCGAAACTTCGATAACGTCAGTAACTTCTACACGGCTGTCATCGCAAGACTTCGTGGGCGGCTTACGGCAACTATTGAGGGTATTACTGCAGTGTTTGACGCGCTGCAGAAAGCCAGTGACCAGTTGTTACTGCGTTACATGGACGACGGCGTTAGCGGGCAGGTCGTATCGTACACTATCGTTAACGTGAAAATTGACGATAACTTCCACGATGTTATCGTGGCGCACCTCGACCTTGAATTGCCGCGTATGGCGAATCGAATTGAGCTCTACCTGCAGGCCGTGTCTGACAATTCGGCCGTCGGTGTGACGCTCAGTGCAGAAAGAACTGGCGGCGTGTACGGCATGCCCGGTCAGACAGACCGCTAACCATTTGTTGGGTCGACCCTTCGGGTCGGCCCTTCACCTGAACACTCAACTCCTAACAACATAAATAGCAATGGCTAACACAGATATTTTCAATAATGATTCCTCTTCGTACCCTCGCATTAGGGGCGGGATCAAGTTTTCTGGTAAGGCAATCATGGCGTATGCGCTGAGCGGTGAGGCTTATGGCGGTATGATCATGCAGAACTACCAGATCGGATACAACCAAACCATCACCAAGCTGAGAGGTTTGAACACGAACGACGTGATTGCTGTTGTGGCGCCGCCCAACGGTACATTGACCATCACGTCGACCATTGCAAGCGCCAAGAGTTACTACGAGTTTGTGGGTAATTACGGCGATGCGTGCTTCACGGCGAACAACAATCTCCAGATTGCGCCTCAATCCGACCGTTGCGACCCCAGTAATATTGGTTACGCAGGTAGGTGGATGGAGGGCGGTACTGACGTGTACGAAAACCAGAACGTGAGCCTTAACGCTAACACGAATGTAATGATCGGTTACATGCCCGACCTTACCTTGAAAGGCTGCTTGATCAACGGGCTCCAGATTAACCAGGCTATCGAAAACCTGGTCATGTCCTCTACGTTGAACATGGAGTTCGTGGCGCTGGACAAAACCAAGGGCCGAGAAGGATCTTGGACCACGCCTAGATAAGCGGCAGGCCTATAGGCGTCCGACTATAATAGGGAGTAGCATGTACTACTCCCTTTTTTCATGGCTAATAATCATACTACGCACCTGAGGAAGCACCCTAGCAACTCGCTTCTTCAGATAATGAATCGGTCTAACCGTCAAAAGGCCGAAGCAAATAGGGACGCACCCGGGGCCATCAGTCTTACAGGCAGCGGCGGCGAGGCATCTAGGTTTGATTTTGATAACAATACCGAGGCCTCGCAAGCCCAGTTGTGTGTTGGTTGGGTGGTTAACTATCGCCCACACAATAATACGTATCGAGTGCAGGTCTCTGGTAAGACCACAGAGGTAACTTGTACAGATGTAAATGGTAGAGGACTTCCGTTTTCTACGTCTAGGGCGGCGCAGTACCCAGCGAATTCTAAGGTCGTTGTCTACTATACTGGCGTAACTAAGGTCAGCTACATTCTCGGGGCGCTACCGGACCTGGCCGGTGAAGGCAAGCTATTTTCGCATAACCAAACATATAACCACCCCACGCATCTTTGGCACCGAATCGGCGTCAGGAAGGACCTATACCATAACACATTCGGTACACAATTCCTGGGTCGTTATCTCGGTGACGCTCGTCCAACTGATAGTACGTGCTTAGGGGACCTAACGTTCAGCAATTTTGCTGGCGGACTCATCAATATGTCCATGTGGCAAACGACGGTCAGGATGACCAACGGCTGCGGCATTTGGATGAACTTTCTGGACGAGCTCATGCGTACGGTGGCCAAGAACTACCAGCTCTGGACACCGGCAGGCCAGATTAACAAAACTGTCTCTCACTGCGAAACCATGAACTACGAGGGCCAGGCTCTGTACGACTGGGAAGGCTTGGGGATATTAGACGAGCCGTCAGGTGCTGGCACAGCGCAATCAGGTAATGATTGGATAGATGTTAGCGCCGCAAGAACTAGACTGGAGAAGAGTGACACCATCAAGACAGTTGCTGAACCAAAAGAGGAAGACATGCACCCGTTCTTCCGGTTTGAGAAGTTCAGTGGGTGGTTTGGTCATGGCGGGACTCATGATGTAAACGCTGTGCCGCAAGGCAAGTACAACAAGATGCTGCCTGAGGGCGACAATAACAAGGTATTTCGGCAATCCCTGAACGTCAGCGGTGCCTTTAGTCTTCAGGCTGCTGGTGGTTTCTCGCTGGAGCGAACCGTCAAAATACCATACTACCAGCAGGCTTATGAGTCGTTTGACGATGATAGCGATAGAGGTAACGAAGACTTCGAGTACGGTCTTGATCGTGAAGACGAGGTTTACACCCTGAAGCCGCCGTCTGATATACCCGACCCGTTGACTGTATCTGTGTGCAAAGCTATGGGTGTTGATGACTACCATCAGCGCGAGAAGTACAAGCCGATGTACGGGTTCGCTCGCCATGCTGACGAGAATGAGGGTCGCGAGTACATGAGGATAGATCCAGAAAACGTTAACGAAGAGGACCCGCTACGACCGTATGTTGCCAACCTAAGAGCGCAGCAGTTTGTGGGAGACCTCAAGACCGTAAATGTTGAGGCTGAGATAGCCAGGGGCAGGACGGTGCAGTATGTGATACGGAAATCTGGCGTGTACGCTACGCAGGACGGTGGGTTTCTTATCCGAGACGCCTTTGGTAACGAGATCCGCTCTGGTGTGAACGGTATCGAGCTTCACTCGGTATCTGACATCTCCCTGATGTCACATCGCCGGCTGGTCAGTATGTCAGGGGACGACACCGTAATCACGGCCAATAAGTCCGTAGATGTTACCTCTGTGCAAAATGACGTGCGCATTCAGGCTTGGCAGAACATGGAACTCATGGCGGCCGTTGGCGGCGATGGGCGTACTTTGATTGAGAACAAGGGTACGAGACAGTTTGATGCTTGGGTAGAGGATGAACAACAAGGCGAGGACATCACGAATAACGGTATTTACATCGTAGGTAAGCGAACGTCTCTAGTGTCTTACGTGGCCAGCCTGTTTACGGCTTGTAAAGAGGACGCCTATTTCGACTGTCGTAATAACTGGACATATGCGCAAAGTATTCACCAGATAAAAGCCGGTTTTGAGACTGCGTCTCTGGTAGGGCCGAAGCTTGAACAGCAGAGCCGATCCGGCCTGATTGTTCAACCGATGAAGGAGGTTTCACTGTCCAACTTCTTCACCAAGGGGCGAGCGGTGATTGGGAAGACCCTTTCCGTTGGTAACAATCTTCTTTTGAAAGACTGGATATTTGCCGGCGGTGGCGCTTGCTTAGGTCAGAGCGTAATCATGGGCGGGTCGTCCATAGAGAACGATCCCAACGTCAACCGTGATGACGAGGATATGGAAGGTTGCGCTGTTATGGCAAAGAACTATGTCGAGATAATGGCTGAGATCAACGACGGCATTGAGCTGGACACCGCTGACAAGCTGTACGAGATGGCGAAGCCCCTTTATGAGGAGGAGGAAGTCGGCAATCGCGATACCATCGAGCAGAAGCAGTTCAGCAGTCGCACCCAGGATCAGTACGGGACTGAGGAGTACGTGTTCGTTATGCCGGCTTTCACCGCCGAGGTTGAGAAGATGGACGATTTCGCTCTTCAGAGGTTCTATGACAAGCTGGATGAGGACGAGGAGGGTCCGTTCCCTGGTAAGACCAGGTGGGAAGCGCCGTGTTGTGCCGTACCTGCTAGTGCGTACAAGGATAAAAAACCGTACCTCATTGAGGACGAGAACGAGATTGACGAGTATGAGGCACCAGAGCTGAAAACACCTGAAGAATCTTTCTCG
>Ga0123353_10004337_pt1 | contig 18241 bp, 11 predicted proteins | sample TergutLab28metaG_3_FD_92763 | JGI IMG/M metagenome (GOLD analysis project Ga0123353, IMG submission 92763) | Labiotermes labralis P3 segment gut microbial communities from Petit-Saut dam, French Guiana - Lab288 P3 | ecosystem: Host-associated > Arthropoda: Insects > Digestive system > Gut ... | reverse complement strand
GCACGCGCGGCACGTGCGACGTGTTCGAGGGTTTTGTCGACCCGGGCGGCGTCGAGTGCTGGCAGGACCGCTGTCAGCGAGGCCATGCCTTGGCCCAGCGGGCACGGGTTGCCCACGCGCCGCCGGCTGCGTGCCCGCTGGTCGACCGCCGCCCGGTCGGGGTCGACCTGGTGCAAGGCTGTGTCGACCGCGACGCCCAAGGTCCGTGGGGTCAGCTCGCAGGCACCTGGCAGCACCAGGTCGAGGACCGCGTCGCACACCTGCACGTTCTCGTCGCCGAGCCGGTCGGCCAAGACCTTCGCGTGCCCGGCCGACAACCGCCCGGCACGCAACGCCACAGCCACGTCGGGGATGACACCGGCCAGGGCACGACCTTGGGACACCAACCTCGCCGCCGACCCTCGTGAGCACCCCAACGCCAACGCGACTTCTTGGGCCGCGGCCGAGGACCGCCCGTACCCGTAGTCTTTGCGCCCTGCACGGCACGCAGCACGCGCCACCCGGTCAGCGACCTGTGCTGAGGCCCGGGCCGAGACCTCGTACGCCCACGAAGCCATCCGCTCAGACGCAGCCAAGACAACCACCAGGTCGCTGTCGCTGACCTGGTCCATGTCGACTTGTTCGAGCACCGCCACCAATTGCGGCCCTGGGGCCATACCAGCCAAGCCCGCCGGAACAAACCCACCCTGGGCACCCTGTTCCACACCGGCGGAAACACTGTGGTCGACGTGGTGCGTACCGTATTTTGGGCCGACGTCTGGTGCGGCCGATCCGTTGGGCCCTGTCCCCTGCAACATGTGTACGATCCTACCAGTTCTCTCCCCTTTTGTCCAAATTGTCGGCACTGTTCCACGCGACTGCCACGAACGACGAAACAATCACCAGACAACCGCTGTGCAACACGTCACGATCCCGGGTCCAGGCGATGACGTGTGGATGTTTTGCGGCACCCACAAACACGCGAACCGACCGGCCACCAGGCCCTGTTTGCGTCCTGGACGAGAGACGAACGGCTGACCGCTGCGCGCCAAGGTCCTCGCAGGACGAGTGAGACGTGACGCACGCGCTGGTCGGCGAGGCGCTGGTCGATGTGGTCATCCACACTGACGGATCAACCAGCCAAGACAATGCTTGACCAGGCAAGACACAGGAACCGTCCCCATTGTCCCATTGGACCAGCGGGCAACCCGGTCCTGGTCAACTGAGGCAGCGTGGTCACCGTCCGCCGGCGACCGTCCGCCGGGCCCCAGACCACGGCGCCGTCGTCGGTGACCCCGGCGTATGTGCCCAGCTCGTCGCGGGCATGCCCAACAGCACGCAGCATCACCCCAACTTAGCCGATTCGACCTGGGAGTCAGCCGATCTCGAACGCGTCGGACTCCAGGTCTACGAGGTGGGTCTCGCCGTTTCCGTAGTCGACCCCCCACGTGGGGGTGGCCAGCTCCAGGTAGTAGGGGGTGAAGCCTTCTGGCAGCGCGCAGCCAGGGCATGCAGTGGTCGACCCTCCGAGATGGTCTGAGTACAGCTGCGGGCCGGCGAAATCGGCCTCTTTCCAGTCGAAAGGGCTCCAAAAAGAAGAGCCGAGGTCGTCGGCAGTTGACGCACGGTGGTCTCGGGGGGGCGACGCCAGCGTTGGGGTCGCCCAGCCGTTCTGCGAGGTACACCCAACGTGTCCGTGAGGGGTCCCACCGGTCGTCGCCTGTCGGCGGGTCCCAGGCACTCGTGCTTGCGGTGTGCTCACCAGGGCGGCGGGAGTCCGTCGGCGGAGGGGTTGGTCCTGTTGCCAGCTCGGCTTCGCTCAACCAGACCAGGGCGAACTGCTGACCGATGATGTCCTCGCGACGGGCCAGCTGTGGATGGTCGCGAGCGAGCTCGACATCGGCTGCAAACGGGTCATCGTCCCCGATCGGCTCCCAAGGCTCGTCGAACTCACCGTCTCCCATGAAGTATGCGATCCCGGGAAACCCTGGGCCGCGCCGCTGGTACTCGGCTGGTAGGCGCAACGTGATCGCGTGCCACATCGGCAAACGGCTGCCTGGGCTTCGGGGCCACGCCTGCGGGTCGATGCCAGGCCCCGCGCTTCCCACCCAGCCCCAGGCCCACTCGTCCCCGAGCGGAACCTCAGGCACCACCAGCTCGCGGACGGAGTCTTCCCCGTCGTCGACGTTGGCTGGCCCGAGTGCAGCCTGGGGGCTTTCGCCGTAGAACAAGTCGAACACTCGCGCAGGCAGGTTAGGCATGGACGATCTCCTTCAGGGGATCTAGGACAATGGGGACAGTTCCCGTGCTTGACCAGGCAAGACACGGGAACCGTCCCCATTGTCTTGCCCCACGTCCAAGACGTAGCACAGCCGCATCCACCAGGTGGGTCACCTCACGGTGCGCGACGGCTAGCAGCAGCCCCGAGCGTCGCACGACCTCGGAGGACAGCTCCGTGCTGGGGTCCACCACGGTTTGTCGCGGTTGGTCTGGGTGGCACCCAGGCCAGCGAGGAGCGCGGCACCGCCGACGGCCGCCACAACGCCGACAACACCGAACCACAGGCTGCCGGCGAGGAAAGGTGGGGCGCACATGAGGCCGAGCAGCACCAAGCCGGAACCGGTCCCGTATCCGGCAGCACGGCTCAGCGGCATCGCGAAACGTCGGGTCGTCTCACGGCGCAGGATGTCGGAGATGACGAAACCGGTCAGGACGGGCAGAGCAAGGGCGCCAAGCGTGAACACGATGTTCCAGACGGTGTCGTCGTCCTCCGCAACGACAGCACCCGTCGTTGGCTCCGGTGCTGGCTCGACGGTCGCCGTGAACATGTAGAACCCTCCGGCGAGGATCAACACGAGGAAGGCGCAGATGACGGTGGTGCGCACGACGAACGGAGCCGGGAGGCGGGTCTTGTCGAGGGCAGGGGGCAGAGGGTCAGCCGAGGTGTCGCCGAGCAAGGTGGACAGGTCCCCGAGCTCGTAGAAGGCGCGGCGGGCAGCCTCGTCAGGGCCGGTGCCTTCTTCGACGAGCTCGGCGACACGGGCCTCGAGGTTGGCGCGGAGCTCTTCTTTGAGGTCCTGGACATCGGGGGAGTCGGTGGTCTGGGCGAATGCTTCGTCCAAGAGACGGTGGATGTTGGTGCCGGTCATGGTCGCTTTCCGATCTGCAAGAGGTTGTCGATGATGTCCCTGGTGGTGTTCCACGCCGTGACCTTGCGGCCGAACACGGCCCGCCCGGCGTCGGTCACGTGGTAGTACTTGCGCCGGCCTCCCTGGGTCTCGCCCCCCCAGTAGGACTCGACGAGGCCGTCCTTCTCCAGGCGGCGGTAGGTGGCGTAGAGCGTGGCCTCTTTGATCTCGTGCGCTCCCCCGGTGGCCTGCCGGATCGACTTGAAGATCTCAAAGCCGTAGCGGTCAGCACGTTGCAGCACCGACAGCACGATCGTGTCGGTGTGCCCACGTAGCAGGTCGGACGCCAGAGGATCCGTGGCTGGCTCTGTCATGCCCAGTACTGTATCACGCACAGTACTAAATGGGGCAAGCCAGCCGGAATCAGCCCATACGGGTGATATGCAGGAACACCCGGGCACAGTGGAGCATCGAACATCCGGCGCGTCCGCCTGGGCGCGTGACCAGCCGCCGTAGCGAAGGACGCCTGATGAGGATGGTGGACCAGTGAGCCGGACCCGCACGCTGCCCGTGATCGCTACCGCGCTGTGCGTGATGGCACTGCTCGTCGGATGCAGGATCGAGAACACGCCACGCGGCGACAACAGCGTCGGGCCGGGCGGTGGAGGGGGCGGGCAGGGCGGCGGTGGCTCTGTGACCAACAACGTCCTGGTCGGCAGCTGGAGCAGCTCGACCAGCGCCCCTGACCCGTGGAACAGCTTCAACGGGGGTATGGGTGGTGCCGGGAGCGGGGAGAGGCTCGACTTCGCCGCCGACGGTACCTACGCGTACGTCATGGTCGGAGCCAGCTCTGTGGTCGAGTTCGCGATCGGCGACAAGGGAAGCTACGAGGTCAACGGCGACAAGGTCACGTTCTACGACCGGCGCCACACCTTCGAGAACTACAAGGACCCCTCCGCATCGTTCAGCGACAGGCCGATGGACGCCGGGACAGCGTCCTTCCGGATCGAGACGGACGGCAGTGGCCGCAAGACCTTGGTGGTCTACGGCGTGGACAGCTCAGGTCAGGAGGACGTGATCTACGGTCCGATGCAGTACCAAGGCGGCTGAGGCCAGACAGTCGAAACTGGGCGTCGCGGTGAGACCTCTCACCGCGACGCCCAGCTGTCGTCGGGTCAGGCGGAGGGAGTGGGGGTGGGGTCTTCGTGTTTGGCGCCGGCTTTCTGCAGCAACGATGTCAGGTCCAGGCCGGTGAGGCTGTGCAGGACTCCGGGCAGCTCGCCTGCGACCTGGGAGACCGTCTTGGTGACCGCGGACGCGCCGTCGGTGGAGACCACAGTGAGGTGGTCGATCGCGCCCAGGGGGGTGGCGATGGCCTTGGCGATCTCGGGCAGACGGGCGATGATCTCGTTGGCCAGGGCCGCGTCGCCGTACTTCTTGAGGGCTTCGGCTTTGGCGTCGGTGGCTTTGGCCTCCGCCAGACCTTCGGCGGCGATAGCGGTGGCGCGGGCCTCACCTTCGGCTTTGATACCTTCGGCCTGGGCGACCTGACGGTCCCGGTCGGCGATACCAGCGAGGCGGACGGCTTCGGCAGCAGCCTCGGCGTCTTGCACCGCGGCGACCTTGTTGGCCTCGGCGATCCTGGAACGTTTGAACGCCTCAGCCTCGGTGGAGGCGTTCGCGGCGTCGCGGCGGGCCTGGGCTTCTTGGACGGTCGCGTACGCCTCAGCCTCGGCAGGTTTGCGGACCTCGATGTCGAGGCGTTCTTGCTCGGCGCGGGCTTTCTCGACGAGGGCCTCGCGCTCTTCGGCGGCCACGACACGGTCCTGCTCGGCTTTGGCTAGCTGGCCAGCGGCGTTGGCCTCAGCGTCGGCACGGTCCGTCTCGGCCTTGATCGCAGCCTGTTTGAGGGCCAGGGCCTTGCGGCGTTCGGCGACCTGCTCGGTGGCTTCGATACGGGCGAACTCGGCCACGCGGGCGGTCTCGGCCTCTTTGACCTCGGCGTGCTGGCGGGCCAGGGCGGCTTCGGCGCGGCCCAGGTCGGCCAGGTAGGTGGTGCCCGGGGTGGAGACGTCAGAGATGTTCAGCAGGTCCACCTGCAGGCCCTGCTCGGCCAGGTCGACTTTGGTCGCCTCGACCACAGCTTCGGACAGCGCGGTGCGGTTGGAGATGATCTGCTGCACAGGCATGTTGCCGATGATCGACCGCAGCGAGCCCTCCAAGGACTGCTGGATGATCTGGTTCAACGACCCCTGCTGGCTCAAGAACCGTTGCGCGGCCCGGCGCACACCCTCTGTCGTGCCGGAGACCTTGAAGTTCACCGACGCCTGGATGGCCAGCTTGATGAAGTTCTTGTCCACACCCTCGACGCTGATGGCGATCTGGCGCTGCTCGAGGGAGACCTCGAACCCCTGCTGGATGACCGGCCACACGAACGTACGGCCACCGATGACGACTTTCTGCCCGCCGTCGGTCGGTTCGCGCTCGCGGGCGCCGCGGCCCACGATGACCAGCGCCTTGTTCGGTGCCACACGTTTGATCCGGGTGGCGATGAAAATCGCCAGGCACAGCACGACGAGAACCAGGACGGCCACCGCGATGATGGTGACGTTGTCGGAGTACGAATCCACGCTTGCTTCTCTCAATCTCGTTAGTGGGTCAGCGAGGTGGTTCGTCCACGTCGCTGGGTGCGTCACACGGCCCCGCCTCCTCGACCTTGACCCGTGTGCCTTGCACGTCCACGACGCGCACACGGGCGCCAGAGGTGATCTGGTAGTCGGCGAACGCCATACGGGTCTCGACCTCGTGCGGACCGTCGAGGCTGACCTCGCCCGAGGCTGCGGTGATCGTCGAGCGGGCCGTGCCGTGAAGGCCCACCGGAGACGACGGTGTGCCGTCGTCGGAGCTGCTCACCACACGTACGGCCAACGGCACAGCCGCCAGCACAGCCAGCCCGAGCACCCCTGACACCACGTACATCAACACGAGCGGTCCGTCGTTGACGGCGATGATGGCACCGACCGCTCCGAACACGGCCATACCGGCGCCGAGCCCGGCACCGGTGAACGTCCCGTCGAACAGGTCGACCAGATCCCCGAAGGCCAGCGAGACGAGCAGCAAGACCAGGCCAGCCGTACCGACAGCAATGAACGGAACCATAGGGACCAGCCTAACGGTCCCCGCCAGCGGTACGGCCGGGCCTGGGTCGAACTCTGCGCGTTCTTTCGCGCGTTGCGCCCCGCGTGACGCAACTACTTGGATGTCCGAAGTGCCCGTTGTGTTCCCGGGGTCGGGACCGAGTTCTGGTCGCAGCACTGCCCGCGTCCGTACACTACGGGGCGTGGAGACCGCCCTGCCCCTGATCATCATCGGCGTGCTCGTGACCGTCGCCGTGACCGCCTTCGCTCCGAAGATGGGTGTCGCCGGGCCGTTGGCCTTGGTCATCGTCGGTATCGCTGTGTCCATGACACCGTGGTGGCACGACCTGTTCATCAACGGTTTCGAAGTCGAGCCGGACATCGTCCTCGAGCTCATCTTGCCGCCGCTGCTGTACGCCACGGCTGTGTCGATGCCCACCATGGACTTCCGGCGGAACCTGTGGATCATCTCGGCGATGGCGGTCGTGCTGGTCGTGGTGTCCGCTGTGGCGGTGGGGGTGCTGCTGCACCATATGCTCGGTATCCACCTGGCGCTGGGTATCGCGGTAGGCGCTGTGGTCAGCCCGACCGACGCCGTGGCCACGACGATCGTGCGAAAGGCGGGGTTGTCACCGAGGGTGGTGACAGTCTTGGAGGGCGAAGCCCTGCTCAACGACGCGACTGCTCTGGTGCTGCTGCGCAGCGCCAAAGGCGTGGTGGCGGTCACGGCGGTGACCACCGCGGGAGCCGCTGCCGGGCACGTCGACCTGTGGGGGGTCGGACGAGACTTCCTGTGGGCGGTCGCGGTCGCAGTGGTGATCGGGTGGGTCGTGGGGCGGCTCAACCTGTTCGTCCGCGGGTGGTTCCACAACCCGTCGAAGTCTGTGGCTATCTCTTTGGTGACACCGTTCATCGCGGCGGTCCCCACCGAGCACCTCAACGGGTCGGGGCTTGTCGCGGCGGTCGTCGCGGGGCTGGTCATCGGGTACGGCTCGCCGCGCGCGCTGTCGGCTGACGAACGGCTCACCGAGAAAGCCGTGTGGGGGACGGTCAACCTGCTGCTCGAAGGCGGGATCTTCTTGCTCATGGGTCTGCAGGCCGCGGCACTGGTCGACCACGTCGACGAGGCGCACGAGTCGGCGTGGCTCGCCTTGGAGATCGGGATGCTCGTGGCGTTGGTCATCATGGTCATCCGCTCGGCGTTCATCGCCCCGGCGTTGTACTCGCTGAGCCGGCGCCGGCGCCGCGGTGGCACCCGCGAACGGCTCGTGGCGCTGCAGCAGCTGGTCGACGACGATGCCCTGCGCCGTGCTTCGGAGGCACTGCCCGGTCATGACCGGCGCCTCAAACAGGCCACGTTCCGCATCGCCCGGCGCACAGCCGACCTGGACTACCTGGCTGACCAGCGCCTGGGCCCCAAAGAGGGTGTGGTGCTGGTGTGGGCGGGTATGCGCGGGGCGATCACCTTGGCTGCTGTCCAGACACTGCCGATGGGTGTGGAAAACCGTGCGCTGCTGGTGCTGATCGCGTTCGTCGTGGCGGTCGGCACGTTGTTGGTGCAGGGGTCGACGCTGCCGTACCTGGTGCGCTGGCTGAACCTGGACGTGCCGACCGACAACGGCGAGGAACGTCGGGCCCTGCGCGCCGACCTGACCGCCGCGCGTATGTCCCAGCTCGACTCGGCTGAGCTCAAACGCCCCAACGGCCAGAAGTTCGACCCCGATATGCTCGACCAGTTCCGCGCCGAGCTCGAACAGCTCCACGAGCACCTGCTGGAACCCACCGCCGAGTCACGCGCGTGGCGTGCCCAGTTCCGCGAGCTGCGCCAGATCCTCATCAAAGCGCAGCGGACCGAGCTGGTCCGCCAGCGCAACCTGGGCACCTACCAGTCTGAGCTCCTCGACGAGGCCCTGGACCAGCTCGACGCCGACCAGCTGGGCCTGGACATGCACTGACGCCGCTGGGGGCGAGGCTCTGCCAGACCTCGGTGGGTCAGCCGTGCTCGGCGAGGTAGTGCTCGCGGACCTCTCGGCGCAGGATCTTGCCGAGCATGGAACGCGGCAAGTCAGACAGGGCGACGATATCGCGGGGGACCTTGTAGGCGGCCAGGCGTTCGCGGCACCACTGGCGCACCGGCTCCACGTCGAGCTCGGCGCCGGGACGCAGCAGCACCACCGCCACGACACGTTCGCCGCCCGACGGTGAGGGGATACCCACGACGGCGGCGTCGGCCAGGTCGGGGTGGGCACGCAGGACGTTCTCGACCTCTGAGGGCGAGACGTTGAACCCGCCGGTGATGATGAGCTCTTTGACCCGGTCGACGATGGTGGTGTACCCGTCGGCGTCCACGGTGACCAGGTCACCGGTGCGCAGCCAGCCGCCGGGCAGCAGCGCCTTGGCGGTCTCCTCGTCATTGTTCCAGTAGCCGGAGAAAACCTGGGGACCTTTGATGAGCAGCTCGCCGCGCTCGCCCTGGGCGACTTCGCGGGTCGGGTCGTCAGGGTCGACGACTTTCATGGACGTCGACGGGAACGGCACCCCGATCGTCCCGGTACGCCGCGTGGGGTGGAACGGGTTGCCCAGGCACACCGGGGAGGCCTCGGTCATGCCGTACCCCTCGACCAGCAGCCCGCCAGCGGTCGACTCCCACAGGTCCACGGTGGAGTCGGGCAGGTTCATCGCCCCGGAGATGCAGAACTTCGTCGAGCTGAAGGAGACCTTGCGCTCGGCGGCGAGGGTGGCGGTGCGTTCGTAGACCGTCGGGACGCCGATGTACACCGTCGGCGGGCGTTTCTTCGCGGCGGTGAGCACCAGCTCGGGGTCGAACGCCGGGAACAGCACCATCCGGGCCTGCAGCAGGACGCCGCAGGTGAGGAACAACGTCATACCGAACGAGTGGAACATCGGCAGCACCACGTAGAAAACCTCTTTACGCGGCAGTGCCCCGTGCATCCACGCCCGTCCCTGCCGGGCGTTGGCGTACAGGTTGTAGTGGCTGAGCATCGCACCTTTGGGGGTGCCGGTCGTGCCTGAGGTGTACCCGATGACGGCCAGGTCGTGCACCGACGGACGCGGGTGCGTGGAGATCAGCGGCGGGCCGTCGAGCAGCTGCGCCCAGGTCATCGCCCCGGGGGCCGGGGCGGTGAGCTTGTCGCGGGTCTCTTTGAGCTTGGGCACCGGCAGCTTCAGGGCCAGGCGTTTGACCAGCGGGAACTCGGTGAGCATATTGACCGCGACGATATGGTCGGCAGCCACGTCGTCGGGCAGCGCTGTGAGCTTGGGGACGGCCACGTCCCAGCAGATAGCGACCCGGGCAGCGTGGTCTTCGAACATGTGCCGCAGCTCGCGTTCGGTGTACAGGGGGTTGTGCTCGACGACCACGGCTCCTAGCCGCAGCACCGCGTAGAACGCGACCATGTGCTGCGGGCAGTTCGGCAAGATGATCGCCACACGGTCCCCGGCCTGCACCCCCAGCTGGCGCAGCCCTTCGGCGGCCCGGGCGATCTGGTCCCCCAGCGCCGTGTACGTGGTTTCCGCCCCGAAGAACTCCATCGCGACGTTGTTGCCCGCCTCGGCGACCGCCTGTTCGACCATCGACGACAGCGACTGTGTTGGGAGCTCGATCTGCGCGGGAACTCCTGGCTGATAATGCTTGACCCATGGTGCGTCCACACCCGGACTGTAGGGGTTGTCACCCCATTTGTGCACGCGACCCCACCACAACGGCGCAACTGACCATCCTTGGTGGGCCGAGGGGCGTGTCGGTGAGGCTCACGCCTGCATGTCGACGAAACGTGAGTAGTGGCCCTGGAAGGCGACGGTGATGGTGTCCGTCGGCCCGTTGCGGTGCTTGGCGACGATGAGGTCGGCTTCTCCGGCACGGGGAGACTCGCGTTCGTAGGCGTCCTCGCGGTGCAACAAGATCACCATGTCAGCGTCCTGCTCGATGGAGTTGTGCACGGCGATACCGTCGGCGACGAAGTTGTGGGTGCCCACGACTGTGGCGTCGTAGACAGGACGTTCGCCCAGGGGTTCGACTGAGGTGACCGGGTCCCAGGCGATGTCGTTGACCGCGTCGAGCTCGAGGTTGGCCGTGTCGAGCAGCTCGGCGATCTCGGCCAGCGCGGGGGTGGTGACACCCGTCGGAGGGGTCTGGACCAGGCTCTCGAGCCGAGAGCCGTGCTGCTCGAGCGCAGACCTGTCTCGTTGGTGCACGACGCAACCACGGACCGGGGTCGGCGGTGCACCGAGCACCGGACGCTGGTTCGGCACCCGGTCGAGCACCTCGCGCACCTGCATCCACACCGGGCTGGGCGCAGGTGACCGCCCGGGCCGGGTCCGTACCGCCGCCAGGAGCCGGGCGGCCGCCTGAACCCGTGCCCCGACCACCCCGATCTCTTGCAGGAACCGGCGTTGGTCGTCACGTCCGACGACCTCTAGCCGTGTGCCGGGCAGCCCTGGACGACCCACGACACGGGTGGAGATCCCGAACCTCAGCAGCAGGCACGCCAGGTCGTCGAGCATCTGGCGTGACCCGCAGCGGTAGCCGATGACCCCGGTGCGCCCGCGGCGGTGCACCACCACCGACCCAGCCGCCGACCACAGGTGGCGCAAGAACAACGCGATCTGGCCTTTGGGCAGGCTCGCCACAGACTCGGGGACGAAACGCCCGGCAGCGCCTACGCGCAGCACACCCAGGTCGTCCAACCAGTCGGCGACCTGGTCGCGGGTGTTCGCATCGCTTCGTTCCAGGTGGACGACCAACGCCCGCGACCCTGGTGGCCCGTGCGTGACAGCCTGCGCGCCGAGCACGCCAGCCGCCGCAGCAACCTCGTCAGCGCACTGCTGGTCGCAGGTCAGGTACCGCACCGGCTGGTCCAGGCCGTACGCCCCTGCGGCGAGCAGGTGCGCCAAGAGCACCACACGCCGGTCGTCCCACTCGGTGACCAGCCCTGGAGCCGGAACATGCCGGGGAACCCCGATCCGGTCGCCCACCGACAGGGTCTCCAACGCACGCCACCCACCTGCGGTCAAGAACGGGTGGTTCGCTGTGGCCGTGACCTGTTTGCCTGACGCTGTGGTCAGCCGGAACACCGGCTTCACCCCTGTGGGGAACACGTGGGTCAGGTCCCGGCGCACGTAGTTCAGCCGGTCGTCCAGCGCCCACACCGGCACGTCGTGGGTCCCCAGGGCGTACAGCTCGCCCATCGTCGTGGTCGTCCCGGTGTCGGCGCGCAGGATACGGGTGTCAGCCACCAGGCACCCCGACTCGCGCAGGTCGCTCATCTGTGGTTTCTTGTCCTGGCGCTGCTCAGGGCCGCGGTTGAGCTGGCTGATGGCGATCAGCGGCACGTCGAGCTCTTTGGCCAGCAGCTTCAGCGCACGGGAGAACTCCGAGACCTCCTGCTGGCGAGACTCCACACGTTTGCCCGAGCTCATCAGCTGCAGGTAGTCGATGATGACCAGCCGCAGGTCGTGACGCTGTTTGAGCCGCCGGCACTTGGCCCGGATCTCCATGAGCGACATGTTCGGCGAGTCGTCGATGAACAGCGGCGCCTCCGACACACGCCCGGCAGCCTCGGCGACCCGCCCCCAGTCCTCGTCGCTCATGTGCTGGCCGGTCCGCAGCTTTTGCAGGTGCACCCGCGCCTCAGCGGCCAGCAACCGCATCGTGATCTCGTTGCGGCTCATCTCCAGCGAGAACACCACCGACGACAGACCGTTCTTGATCGACGCAGAACGGGCGATGTCGATCCCCAGCGTGGAGTTGTGTGTCGGGATCATCGTCGACCCAGCAAGGTACTGATGCGTGGGGTGGTCTACCTCGACGCACCGCACTGGAACCGACTCGACTGGTTCGACCGACACCACCATCCGCTGGTGCAACCGAGGTGTGCCAGGCCGACGACGTTCCTTGTGGACCAACCGTTTGCGTTCCAGCCAGAAGATGTCATCGGTGGTGGTGAACGTGATTGTGTAGGCGGTCGAGGTGGCTGCGGTCCGTCCGCGCACCGAACGTTGCGACCAGCCGGTGCGGTACCCCAACGAGTGCACCAGCTCGCGCACGTCGGCGGCGAGCCGGGCGTTGGTCACCGTGATCTGCGGGCTTCCTGTCGGGTTGACTGTTCCGTCGGTGTCGAGCAGCCCTGCCAACAACGCTCGGCGCTGCGCTTCGCCCGCCCTCAGGTACGTCACCGGGATGTGCTTGTCCCCGAGCACCCCAAGGGTGCGCAACCTGCCTTGCACCGTACCGAGCTTTCCTCGGCAGTCCTGGCACTGCCGGTGCCCGCTGCTCGGGCGGCCGCAGTCCGGGCATGTGGGCGTCGTGCGTCCCATGCCTGGTGTGCCAAGGCGTCCACCGCATGTGCGGCCGCACGTCCTGACCTGGTCCAGGCGCGGTAGGAACGACCGGCCGCACACCTCGCACCTGCGTTCGGCGATCGGTTCCACTGGCAGGCCGAGCCGGTAGAGACGTGCAGGTCCACACTGGACAGCGCTGGACGGAACCGCGTCGTAACCCAGGCCCTCGATCTGGGTGACGATCTCGGGGTCGGCGGTGACGAAACGGGCGTCATCGGCACAACCGCCGCCCAGCCAAACCCCGAGCACGTACGGGTGGATCAGCAAGTCAGCGTCCGGCAGGTGCAGCGGCGATGTCACAGGGACCGCATAGTTGAGCCGGGCCTCGGCCGTGCGGAGGCGGAGCGTGGCAGCCAGCTCGGCGGTGGTGCGGACCGACCCGGGGCTGTGCGTGCGGCGTTCGGCCCGGCTGGTCGTGAACCACTGGTGCTGGGCGTCAGCGACGACCTGCGACCCGTCGTCGAACCGCACGCAGTAGCATGGCCGACCGGCCAAGACGTCGGTCGCAGCGACGACGCGTGTGGCGGTCCCTTCGCCAGACAGCAACTGGTCACCGACGTCCACCTCGCCCATCGTGGTCCAGCCTGTGGGGGTGGGAAGCACAGTGTCGAGCGCCAGCGCCTTGCCGATAGCTGGCCTGGCGGCCAGGACGATCATGTTGCCTGGGTGCAGGCCGTTGGTCAGACGGTCCAGGTCGGCGAAACCGGTGGGGACTCCCTGCAGGGCTCCCGAGTGCCCGGCGATCGCCTCGATCTCGTCCAGGGCGTCGGGGATCAGCTGTGACAGGGGTAGGTAGTCTTCGTTGGCCTTGCGTTCGGTGACGGCGTAGACCTCCGCCTGGGCGGTGTTCACCAGGTCGTCGACCTCGCCACCGTCGGCGCCGTAGCCGAGCTGGACGATCCGGGTGCCTGCTTCGACCAGGCGGCGCATCACCGCGCGTTCTTGCACGATACGGGCGTAGAACCCGGCTGAGGCCGCGGTGGGCACCGAGGCGATGAGGGTGTGCAGGTACGCCGGGCCGCCGACGCGGCCGAGTGTGCCGCGTTTGGTCAGCTCGTCGGCGACGGTCACCGCGTCGACCGGTTCGTTACGCCCGTACAGGTCGACGACCGCCTCGTAGACCATCTCGTGCGCGGGACGGTAGAAGTCCGGCGCACGCAGTGCTTCGACGACGTCAGCGATAGCGTCTTTGGAGATCATCATGCCGCCGAGCACCGAGCGCTCCGCGTCGAGGTCCTGGGGCGGAGTGCGCTCGGGCGACCGAGGCTCGTCGAGCTCGAGCCCATACTCCAGGTCTTCTATCGTCACCTGCTCCCCGTCCGTCGGTCCGACTGCCCTTCGGACCTCAGTCCTACCAGGCACCACCCACACGAGCGTCTGCGGGACCGCCTGGTCGCGGTTCCGCGTGCGAAGAACTCAGTGTCGCGTGCACGAAGCTCGTGATGGTTGGCAGCACCAGACGGGTATGTCGCGGCGTGGTCGTCGGCCTCCAGTGAGGCTTTCCTCCTCCGCCGTGCGACACACCCGCCCGGTCTACATCCCACCGAGAACTTCGTGCACGCGACACTAGGGCGTACCGGCCGCCGAGACGAGGCCATCGTGTGCACATCACTGTCCACAGCTGTGGACAACCCCGGGGCTGTGTCCACAGATCCACGGACCAGGGTGTGGACGCACCGGGTGAATTCGAGGCGTCCCGGCGCTGTGGGCTGCGCCGACGTTGTGCACCGGGTGAGGAAATCAGGTTCGTCGCCCTTCGTTCACCTGCTGGACATGTTGGTGAGACGCGAACCATGGCCCTGGCCTCGTGGGTCCTGCGTCCACCTGCGGTGGCCGCAGCCGGGTAGCGGCGCTGGTTGTCGGGGGTCCAAGGGTTGGCGGATATGGTGGGGCCCAAGACCCGGGCACGCCTGAGAGGGGCAGAGCTGATCAAGACGTCGCCTGAACGTCCGCCTCCTGAACGTCCACTGGTGGACCTGCACGGGCGTAGCGCCTGGAGCATCCTGCCTGCGCTGCTGGCGGGGTTCTTCATGATCATGATCGACACCACGGTGGTCAACATCGCGGTGCCGACGCTGGTCAAGCACTTCGGCGCGAGCCTGGTGCAGGTCGGGTGGGTGAACTCGGCGTACCTGCTGACCTTCGCGGTGCTGCTGCTGGTGACCGGACGGTTGGGGGACACGTTCGGGCCGCGGCCGGTGTTCGCCGCGGGGCTGGTGGTGTTCACGGCGGCGTCGTTGGCGTGCGGGTTGTCGCCGAGCATCGGGTGGTTGATCGCCGCGCGGGCAGTCCAAGGTGTGGGCGGGGCGATGATGACCCCGCAGACCATGGCGATGATCACCAGAGTTTTCCCGCCCAAGCAGCGCGGGGCAGCGTTGGGGATGTGGGGGTCGGTCGCGGGTGTGGCGACGATCACCGGGCCGCTGCTGGGTGGGCTGCTGGTGGAGACGGTGGGCTGGGAGTGGATCTTCTTCGTCAACCTGCCGGTCGGCGCCGTCGCGTTGTGGTTGACGTTCACACGGCTGCCCACGCTCGAACGCCACACACGTTCCGTGGACCACCTGGGGATGGTCTTGTCGGTCGCCGGGATGTTCTTGTTGGTCTTCGGCCTGCAAGAAGGTGAGGCGTACGCGTGGGGCCAGGTGCGCTGGGGGATCACCGTGTGGCAGATGATCGCCGCTGGGGTGGGGTTGCTGGTGGTGTTCGGGTGGTGGCAGCTGCGCCGTGGGGAGGACGCGCTGGTCCCGATGCGTTTGTTCACCAACCAGAATTTCTTCCTGGCGAATGTCTCCAGCGGTGCGATCGGGTTCACCATGACGGGGATCTTCCTGCCGCTGACGTTGTTCTTGCAGGTCGTGGCAGGGATGTCGCCGATGCGGGCGGCGTTGGTGGCGCTGCCGGGGTCGTTGGTCTCCGGGTTCGTGGCGCCGATGGCCGGGCGGTTGTCCGACCGTGTGCCAGCCAAGTGGGTGGTGGCTTTCGGGTTCGCCATGCTCGCGGTGTCGGTGGCGTGGATGGCCGTGTGGATCGGTGACGACGGGTCGCCGTGGCGTCTGCTGGCCCCCAACGCTGTGCTCGGTCTGGGCACCGGCTCGGTGTTCTCCCCGTTGGCGAACCTGGCCACCTCAGGTCTGGACCACCGCACCGCCGGGGCGGGGGCAGGGACGTTCAACACCAACCGGCAGGTCGGCGGGGTGATCGGTTCGGCGGCGATCATCGCCATGATCACCGGACGGTTGTCGCACACGCTGCCTGCGGCCGCGCGCGAGGAGGCCGGGTCGGTGCCTGCGGCTTACCGTGACCAGTTCGCGGCGCTGTTCGACGCCGGTGGCGGGGCCCAGGGGGGCCGTCCGGACTTCACGGCGGTCGTGCACGGCAGTGTCGCTGGTGCGGACGCCGACACGGCTGCGGCCCTGGCATCGGCGGCGGCCTCGGCTTTCGACCACGGGTTCGCCGCCGCTGCTGGCCAGACCATGGTGATGGTTGCCGCCGTGGCAGCGGTCGGGTTGGTTTCGGCTCTGGTGATGCGCGGCGGCGCCACCCACACCTGACACAGCTCAGGACGTCATGGCAGCCAGGCCCACCAGGCGCTGAGGTCGCACGCGGCCCAGTTGGGCGGGGTGACCGGTGTGCTGGTCGTCGCCACGACCGACATGAGGGGTTGGTGGACGAGGGGGACCACGACGTTGCGGGCGGTGACCGAGCTGGCGACAGCAGCGAGCCCAGCCGCGGTGCGTGCCGGGTCGGCCTGGGCGACCAGGGCGTCCAGCGTCGCGTCGAGGGCGTCGTCGGAGTGGTGGGTGACGTTCGCCGCACCGTTGGTCCGCCACCGCGCGACGATGGCTGACACGGGCAAGGGCTCTTGGGTGACCGGGACCAGGGCGACATCCCAGCGTCCAGGCTGGGACCACAACGCCACGGTGATGTCTGTGGTGACGAGGGTGACGTCGAAACCAACAGCGCTGACCTGTTCGGTGATGGCCTCGGCCAGGGCGGCGCGCACAGGGTCGTTGGTGTCGACCAGCAGCCTGACCGGGACACGGGAGGTGGGTGAGACCGCTGGCGTCCTTGGTGCCGGTGGTTCGGGCGGGGCCTCGGGTTCGGCCTGCTCGTCGGCGGGTTGCTCGGGTTGCTCGGCAGGTTCGCCCTCGCCGGCTTCAGGTTCGCCGTCGCCTGGGTCCAGGTCACCAGGCGCCGGGGGCTGCCACGTCGGACCGACCTGCGCCAGCACGACGTCCGACGCCCGTGCTTCGGCGGTACGGGCAAGTTCTGCACGGTTCAGGGCGCCGACGAAAGCCGTCCGGTTCGCCAGGGCGCTACCACCGGCGAACGGGCTCGTCGGTTGTTCACCCAGCCACAGCTGCAGGACGGCACCACCGCTGGTGCTCACCGCCAGCTTGTCGTCGTCAGCGGCTGCGCGCACGTCCGGGGTGCTCATCGGTACCGCCAGGTCCACGGTGCCCGAACGCACCGCGCGCAGCTGGGCGAGGGGGTCCAGGTCGGTGCGGACCACGACTGTCGCGACCGAGCCGGGACGTTCGCCTGTGTAGTGCTCGTTGAGGACCATCTCGACACGTTCGTCGCTGACCTCGGCGATCCGGTACGGGCCGGTGGTCACTGCCAACCCTGGGTCGGCGGCCAACGCCTCACGGGTGCCGAACGAGCGCCACTGGCGTGAGACCGGTACCAGCGCGTCACGGTCCACCGAGACGATGGCGCTGGCCACGAGGTCGGCCCATCCCAGGGCCGTGGTCGGTGTCGGGCTGCCACGGCGGCCATCCAGGGCGAGCCGTCCGACCACATGCGCCGGGACGTTGACGTCCAACGCGGTGGCCCAGTCTGCGACCGGTGTGGAGTACACCAAGGTCAGTGTCTGGGCGCCAGTGGTCGGGATGGCCTGCACGTGCACCAGGGCCGGGGAGGCTGCCCAGAACGCCACCGACTGGTCGGCATCGGGGGGTTCAGGGACCCGCCCGTCCCCACCGACCACCGGCACGATCTCGTCGAGCTGTCCTGACCGCGCTGCCCACTCCAGCAGCAGGTCTGCGGAGGTCACCGGGACACCGTCAGACCAGGTCGCGTCCGTGGCGATGGTGTACTGCACGGTCAGCGGCGCGTCTGAGATCTTCTCGACAGTCCCGAACGACGTGTTCGCGACGATGGTGCCATCGTCGTCGGTGGTGAAGAACCCGGTCTGCACCAGCCCGCGCACCATGGTGCTGCCCGGGGTCGTACCCGCGGCTGTGGCCGCGTTCAACGACCCGAACAGGTAGTCGACCGAGACCACGACGACGTCGTCGTCGCCGTTCTCGCTGTGCCCGGTGCACCCGGTCAGGGCGAGCGCCAACGCCAGCACCACCACCGAGCCGACACGTCGCACGATCAACCACCTGCCGTCCGCACATACCTGACCCCCCTCTATCGGCAGCGGGCACGCTCGTGCCAGCGGTTGGGGCGCACCGGTCGTAGGGCGTGTCTCTTAACCCCCCGTGCGAGCGCGGCTACAGCAGCAAGGCGTGCAACACCCAGTACGCCACCGCGCCGACGGCTGCGGCAGCGGGAATGGTCAGCAACCAGGCGATGAGGATGTTCTTGGCCACACCCCAGCGCACGGCTGACAGCCGTTTGCTGGCACCG